>ERZ1740059.6-NODE-6-length-132685-cov-6.937179_pt1 | contig 132685 bp, 143 predicted proteins | sample MGYA00581744_ERZ1740059 | MGnify/ENA primary metagenome ERZ1740059 (study PRJEB43018, sample SAMN04849738) | marine metagenome | isolation source: floating plastic debris | place: Pacific Ocean | collected 2008-08-28 | study: EMG produced TPA metagenomics assembly... | reverse complement strand
CGGGCCCCCGTCAATTCCTTTGAGTTTTAACCTTGCGGCCGTACTCCCCAGGCGGAGTGCTTAATGCGTTAGCTGCGACACCGAACAGCATGCTGCCCGACGTCTAGCACTCATCGTTTACGGTGTGGACTACCAGGGTATCTAATCCTGTTTGCTCCCCACACTTTCGCACCTCAGCGTCAGTATCGAGCCAGTGAGCCGCCTTCGCCACTGGTGTTCCTCCGAATATCTACGAATTTCACCTCTACACTCGGAATTCCACTCACCTCTCTCGAACTCTAGACTACCAGTATGAGAGGCAGTTCCGGGGTTGAGCCCCGGGATTTCACCCCCGACTTAACAGTCCGCCTACGCGCGCTTTACGCCCAGTAATTCCGAACAACGCTAGCCCCCTCCGTATTACCGCGGCTGCTGGCACGGAGTTAGCCGGGGCTTCTTCTCCGGCTACCGTCATTATCGTCACCGGTGAAAGAGCTTTACAACCCTAGGGCCTTCATCACTCACGCGGCATGGCTGGATCAGGCTTGCGCCCATTGTCCAAGATTCCCCACTGCTGCCTCCCGTAGGAGTCTGGGCCGTGTCTCAGTCCCAGTGTGCCTGATCATCCTCTCAAACCAGGTATGGATCGTCGGCTTGGTGAGCTTTGACCTCACCAACTACCTAATCCAACGCGGGCCAATCCTTGGGCGATAAATCTTTGGTCCGTAGACATCATGCGGTATTAGCCGCCGTTTCCAGCGGTTGTTCCGCACCCAAGGGCATATTCCCACGCGTTACTCACCCGTCCGCCGCTCCCTCCGAAGAGAGCGCTCGACTTGCATGTGTTAGGCCTGCCGCCAGCGTTCGTTCTGAGCCAGGATCAAACTCTCAAGTTGAATTGGATGCTCCAGCAAAAACCAGAGCCCAACTTGACGTTGAACCATCGCACATAACTTCCGGATCCCAACTCCCCAAAACCGCTCGCGCAGCCCCAGAGAACTCCCCGGTCGATATGTGAACAGTCAACCACACGGCCAAACCGCCCACATATCCCTTCGTCAAAATCAAATCTGTCAAAGAGCAAATACCAACAGAAGCGACGCCCTCGAAAGAACCTCAAGAGCATCACCGCCCCGCCGGAGGACGCGTATATGAGCTATACAAACAAACCGCGCAAGCAGAAAATCGAAGTATGCCCAAAAAAGTTCACGACCTGAACCGAACTATCGGTCCAGATGGTTAATGAACCCCTAAGGCGTCTCAGAGATCTTTAACCTCTGAGCTAGATGGGTATTTTTCTGACCCCTTCAACCACGTCGTGGATACGCCACAACGGATAGCTTCTGCTCGGAATAGTCTGAGCAGCGAAACGTTGCGAAAACCTGAAATCATGGTGGGTTATGCGGCTTTTCGGCGGAAAACTGATTGAGCCTCGCGCGCTTTCGAGTATCGCCGTCAATGAAATCAAAGCCTTAAATCCAACCATGCAGACAGCATACACTTTTTTTGTGTCAGTTGGGTGAAAAACTACAAGATTTTGCGGCTTACCACGAAAAATCGGGCGCTCTGCACGCCCGATTCGCTTCGCTAGTATCTCCGGCTCATCGGTCTTCGAGCCGGTCAGTGGACCGTCGGCTGCCCACTCGAGGCGTCCACAGGCGTCTTGCGGGTATGACCGGGGAACACCAGGCCATCCTCATCCGCGCTGACCGAGACCGTCTCGCCATCCTTCACGTCGCCAGCCAGCAGAAACTCCGCCAAGGGATCCTGAAGCGACTTCTGAATCACCCGCTTGAGCGGACGGGCCCCATAGACCGGGTCATACCCGCGTTCGGCGAGCCACTCCTTGGCCTTGTCGTCGAGCGCCAATTCGATCTTCCGATCCGCCAGCCGCGCCAACAGACCCTTGAGCTGGATCTCGACAATGCCGGACATGTGCCCGCGTTCAAGACGGTGAAACAGGATGATCTCATCAAGCCGGTTGAGGAACTCCGGACGGAAATGCCCGCGCACGGCCCCCATCACCTGATCGCGCGCATTCTCCGCGCTGGCCCCCTCGGGCAGCTCTGACAGCGCGGTCGAGCCGAGGTTCGAGGTCATGATGATCAAGGTGTTCTTGAAATCGACCGTACGGCCCTGCCCATCTGTCAGGCGACCGTCGTCAAGCACTTGCAAGAGCACATTGAAAACGTCGGCATGGGCCTTCTCAACCTCGTCGAACAGGATGACCTGATAGGGGCGACGGCGAACAGCCTCGGTCAGAACGCCGCCTTCCTCGTACCCGACATACCCAGGAGGCGCGCCAATCATCCGGGCGACGGCGTGCTTCTCCATGAACTCGGACATGTCGATGCGAACCATCGCCTGATCGTCGTCGAACAGGAACTCCGCCAAGGCTTTGGTGAGCTCGGTCTTGCCAACGCCGGTGGGACCCAAAAACAGGAACGAGCCCATTGGACGGTTCGGATCTGAAAGCCCGGCCCGGGATCGCCGCACCGCGGCGGATACGGCCTGCACCGCCTCAGACTGACCAACGACGCGCCGTCCAAGTTGCTGCTCCATACGCAGCAGCTTGTCGCGCTCGCCTTCGAGCATCTTATCGACCGGGACGCCGGTCCAACGAGACACGACAGAGGCGACATGCTCCGGCGTCACCGCCTCTTCCACCATCACATCGGCCTCAACCCCCTCGGTCTCGGCCAATTTCGCCTCAAGATCCGGGATCGTGCCGTATTGAAGTTCGCCCGCCTTGCCAAAGTCGCCTTTGCGTTTCGCGTCCTCAAGCTCGTTGCGCGCGTGATCGAGCGCCTCCTTGATCGACTGGGCCCCGGCGAGTTTGTCTTTCTCCGCCTGCCAACGAGCGGTCAACTCGGCGGACTTCTCCTTCAGATCGGCCAGCTCGGACTCCAGGTTCGCAAGGCGCTCTTTGGAAGCGTCGTCGGACTCTTTCTTGAGCGCTTCGGCTTCAATCTCGCGCTGCATGATGTCGCGATCGAGCGCGTCGAGCTCTTCGGGCTTGCTGTCGACCTCCATCCGCAAACGCGACGAGGCCTCGTCCACAAGGTCGATCGCCTTGTCCGGCAGGAACCGGTCGGTGATGTAGCGGTTTGACAGAGTCGCGGCGGCGACCAGCGAACTGTCGGCGCTGCGGACGCCGTGGTGAAGCTCGTACTTTTCCTTTAGCCCGCGAAGGATGGAGATCGTGTCCTCGACCGTCGGCTCGGAAATGAACACCGGCTGAACGCGTCGAGCCAGCGCGGCGTCTTTCTCGACATGCTTGCGGTACTCGTCGAGCGTCGTGGCGCCGACGCAGTGCAACTCGCCGCGCGCCAGAGCGGGCTTCAGAAGGTTCGACGCGTCCATGGCGCCGTCGGCCTTCCCCGCGCCGACGAGCGTATGCATTTCGTCAATGAACAGGATGATGCCGCCGTCAGCGCTCTGAACTTCCTGCAGAACGGCCTTCAGACGCTCTTCAAACTCGCCACGATACTTCGCGCCGGCGATCAATGCGCCCATGTCGAGCGCCATCAACTTCTTGTCCTTGAGGCTTTCAGGCACGTCGCCGTTCACGATGCGAAGCGACAGTCCTTCGGCGATGGCGGTCTTGCCGACGCCGGGCTCGCCGATGAGAACCGGGTTGTTCTTCGTGCGGCGCGACAGCACCTGGATCGTGCGCCGGATCTCTTCGTCGCGCCCAATCACCGGGTCGAGCTTGCCCTGTTCCGCAGCCTCTGTGAGGTCGCGGGCGTATTTCTTGAGCGCCTCGTAGCTTTCTTCCGCTGACGCGCTGTCCGCTGTCCGGCCTTGCCGCAGGTCGTTGATCGCAGAGTTCAATGCTTGCGGCGAGACGCCAGCCTGCTCGAGAGCGCGAGACGCGTCCGTCCCTTTCAAGAGCGTAAGCGCCAGCAGCAACCTCTCAACAGTGACGTAGCTGTCGCCCGCCTTCTTCGCGATCTTCTCGGCCTCGTCGAACAGCTTGGCGGTTCCCTGATCGAGGAAGAGCTGCCCTGCGCCATCGCCTGAGACGGATGGCTGGCGCGACAAAGTGCGTTCGACCGTGCCCATCACCGCCGCAGGGTCGCCCCCGGCGCGTTGAATGAGGTTCGCAGCCAAGCCCTGCTCGTCATCGAGCAGCGCTTTGAGCACATGGTCCGGGAGAAATTTCTGATGACCTTCGCGCACGGCGATGGTTTGAGCCGCCTGCACGAAACCCTTCGCGCGGTCGGTGTAGTTTTCGAATTGCATTCCTGCCTCCGGTTTGAGCGCATTCCGCGGCGCCCTCGTCCGAGGCCCACCGCCCGCAAGATTTGTTCTGACGCCCGGTTTCGGCGCGCCTTCACGGACATGGGAAGTCACGGGGCGAGACGCAAGCTGGCGCGGTTGACGGATGCCGCCGCGCATGAGAACCAGCCGGCATGTCAGATTTTGCGAATGCCGACCGCCTGATCGTCGCGCTGGATGTGCCGCAGGGCGGACCAAATGCCCCCGCAGGCGCTGAAATGGCCCAGCGATTGGGCGACGCCGTCACTTGGTACAAGATCGGCCTGGGGATGCTTGCGTCCGGCGGGATGGCGCTCGCCATCGAGCTGATGGAGCGGGAGAAGAAGGTCTTCATGGATCTGAAGCTCTTCGACATCGGCCAAACGATCGAAAACGCCGTCCGGGGCGTCTGTAGCTGGGGACCTCATTACCTGACCGTCCACGGCGACCCTCAAGTGGTCGCGGCCGCAGTTGAGGGTCGAGGCGACAAACATACCAAGATCCTGGCGGTCTCGATCCTGACAAGCCTCGATCGCGGCGATCTCGACAAGATGATGATCCAACCCGGCGACATTCGGGAAATCACGATCGAACGCGCTCGCAGGGCGCTGATCGCCGGAGCGGATGGCGTCATCGCCTCGCCGCTAGAGGCCGCGGCTATCCGAGCTCTGCCGGAAGCGACGGGCCGCCTGATCGTGACGCCAGGCGTAAGACCGGCAGGCAGCGCCGCCAACGATCAAAAGCGTGTTGCGACGCCATCGGGCGCGATCGCGGCCGGCGCGGACCAGATCGTGGTCGGTCGCCCGATCATCGGCGCCGCCGATCCAGCGCAAGCGGCGCGCGCTATTCAAGCGGAGATCGCTGCGTTGTAGAGTGCCGGTATGACTGGTTCGCCCGATACTCGCGCTCTTTGTCGAGACTGCCTTGAGCGTTTCGACGAAAGCGCGGTTTGTCCGAACTGTGGCTCGCACCGGGTGGTCGCGCATCCCGAGCTCGACCAGCTCTCGATCGCTCATATGGATTGCGACGCCTTCTACGCCTTGGTCGAAAAGCGCGATGATCCGAGCCTGAACGACAAGCCGCTGATCGTTGGCGGTGGACAGCGCGGCGTCGTCACCACCTGCTGTTATCTTGCGCGCATTCATGGCGTGCGGTCGGCGATGCCGATGTTCAAGGCGTTGAAGCTTTGCCCAGATGCGGTCGTCCGGAAGCCGCGAATGACGGTTTATGTCGACGTAAGTCGCGAAATCCGCGCCCTCATGGACCAACTGACGCCCGCCATCGAACCATTGTCGCTCGATGAGGCTTTCCTGGATCTCACTGGAACCGAGAGGCTGCATGGCGAGCCCCCGGCCGCATCGATGGCGCGGCTTGTCCGCGAGATCGAGACGCAGATCGGGATATCCGCTTCGGTCGGCCTGTCGCACAACAAGTTCCTGGCGAAGATCGCTTCGGATCTGGACAAACCACGCGGATTTGCTGTGATCGGGGCGGCGGAAACCCAAGATTTCCTTGCCGAGAATCCCGTATCGATCATCTGGGGGGTCGGCAAAACGCTCGAACGGCGCCTGATCGACGACGGAATTCGGTTGGTTCAGGACCTCCGTCGCTATGAGCCATCCGAGTTGATCCGTCGATACGGCGCTATGGGGGGCCGGCTCGCGCGGCTCTGCTGGGGCGACGACACACGCGCCGTCGCATCTCGGTCATCCGCGAAGAGTGTTTCGAACGAAACCACGTTCAACGAGGACATCAGCGACCCCAAACAACTGGAAGCGCACCTTTGGCGCCTAACAGATAAGCTCTCGAGTCGCCTGAAGGCAAAAAATCAAGCAGGCCGAATCGTTTTGCTCAAATTAAAGACAAAACAGTTTCGATTGGTAACCCGTCGGGCCTCTTTGGAGGCTCCAACCCATCTGGCCAACGAGATTTTCCGCTTAGCCGCGTCTTTGTTGCATCGCGAAACTGGTCATGGGACCCCGTATCGCCTCATTGGCGTCGGGGTGAGCGAACTTTCGGTCGCCGATACTGATGCGCCAGCTCAACTGTTTGATAGAAAAGGCCAAAACGCCGAGGCGGCAGAGCGGGCGATCGATGACCTAAGAGCCCGATTTGGCGACGATTCCATCAAAAAAGGGAGATCGTTGGGGTGAGGTATGTGCTCAGCGCATAGCAGGTGCAGCATTACGGGCTTTGCAAATGCTGCAGCGCACCCTACTCTAATAAGCACGGTGGTTGCACCGTCGCCCTTCCCGGGCGTTTCCTCCCTAGACTTGGGCCGCGCTTGCGCGGCCTCTTTTTTTGTCGCGTTACGGGAGTTTCTCTGCAAAGGCAAGCGGTAAACCACTACTCTGCGGCAAGCGCCTCCGGCGACTGAGCGCCGCCGATCAGTCCGCAGATCTGCTGTATCACCGGTCTCAACGCAGCCCTCAAAGCATTGAAACCGTCGCCCGGCTCGACCCGAAACTGATCGAGATACAGGCCACGATCGATTTCTATCTGAACCGCGCTGACGCCTGCAGAGGGGCGGCCATAACGCTCGGTGATGTACCCACCAGCGAAAGGCGCATTGCGGGTGACCCGGAAACCCGCGTTTAGAAACGCGGCTTCGATCGCATCGACCAGGTCCGCATCGGCAGACGCGCCAAAACGATCGCCCAGAACAATCTCCGCTGGTCCGGATGACGCTGACCCGCCCACTCCCACCATCGCCGCCGAGGGCATCGAGTGGCAGTCAATCAAAAGGGCGCGGCGGTATCGGCGACGGGCGCGCAATATCATCGCCACCAGCTCTCGATGATAGGGCGCAGGCCATTCGCGGATCCGGTGTTTGGCCTCCGCGATCGCCAGGCGGCCATGATAGATCGGAACGCCTTCAGCCACGATCCGCGGAATGACGCCGAGTCCCGCCGCAACCCGAGCATTGGCCGGACGCGCCACCGGGCCGTCGATGAGAACGGGATCAAGGTCTCCGGGCGCGCGATTGAGGTCAATGTACGCGCGCGGCGCCACGGCCGAGATCAAAGGCGCTCCGAATTCGATCACCTGAGCAAAAAGCTCGTCGACAAACGCATCTTCCGACGCTCGAAGCGCCTGAAGCTCCAAACGCGACCGCTCGATGAACTCAGGCAGGTAGAATCGTCCGCTGTGCGGCGAGCTGAACACGACGCCGCTCACCAGCGACGGCGGCGCCGCGACGCGGAACGACGTCGACAAATCGGGGCGGCCCGTCTGTCGCGTCACCTCGGATGCGCGTTTCGGCACCTCGATCCTCCAATGCAGAGCCTGTTGGAAAGCATCTGTTTACCCAGTTGTGCTCTGCTTCAGTCTGAGCTTAGCCCATCACGGAGCGCAGAACCATGGCGCGCATTATGATCGTGACCGAAAACGACATGCTTCGCCGATACCTCGGCGAGAAACTGAAGCGTGTCGGCCACTTTGTGACCCGCGTGTCGGATTATGATGTGGCTCTAACGATATTATTCGAGAGCTATCACGACATTCTTTTGACGTCCGTGAGTTCGCAGAACAATGAAGGGCTGCTGTTTTCACACGAAGCGCGTCGGCTCGACCCGGAAATGCGGGTCTTGTTCATGACCGGCTTTTCCGTCGTGCCCCTGGTTTGTGACGCGATCGACGACGAAGGATTCGGCGACCGTTTGGGACGACCGGCCCATCTCAACCAGCTTGTCCCCGAAGTCAGCCGCCTTCTCGCCGCGTAACAGCGCCCAAAAGGTGTTGCAGAGCCTTCGCCTCAGGGCTATATCGACCGCTCACCGGATCGGGCGAGCCTGGTCCGTAGGGCGCGTAGCTCAGCGGGAGAGCACTACGTTGACATCGTAGGGGTCGCTGGTTCAATCCCAGCCGCGCCCACCATCGCCCCGGTTCGGGGCTTTTGTTTTTTGCAGCGCAGGCTGCGCAAGGGCCGGAGACGGTTCGAAAGAAGGGATCGGGAGAGGATCAATGAAGATCAAAAACTCTCTGAAATCACTGAAGAGCCGTCACCGGGATTGCCGCATCGTTCGCCGTCGTGGCCGGGTCTACGTGATCAACAAGACGCAACGTCGCTTCAAAGCCCGCCAGGGTTAGGCTGCTCTATGTCGGCGCGACCGACGGTCCGAGCACCTTTGGTCGTGGAGAACACTCTCCCGTCGCCTGTCGTTAAGACCTTTATCGCACCGTTTTCGTGGATTTCTTCGCCACGGGACTGATCATGCGCGTTCTTCTTGTCGCTCCTCAAATCGACACTGGGGCTCGAGGACAAGGTGAACTTCGTCGGTCATATTCCGCGCGCCGGCGTGTACGCAGATAATCAGGCCGCAGACATCTTTCTGTTCCCCAGCATTCGCGAGCCAAGCGGCGCGGCGATCTTTCAGTCGATCTCTAACGGCGTGCCGCTGGTCGCTGCACGCCACCGACGCGAAACCCGTCGATGCAGCCTAGGCGCCGTATTCGCGCGTGTCTTCGATGACCTTGCCGTCATTCGGCAAGGCGCCCGAGGCGACCGCCTCGACCTGGCCACGCACCTTGAAGACAGAGGCGACCGTTTCAGACACTTGAGATGTGAACTCTGGATCGGCGGCGTCGCTTTCCACTTTCACGACGAAAACGTCCTGCTCGCCCTCGCGCGCGACGACGACCCGCGCTTTGGCGATTTCCGGGTGTCGCTTGACCACCGCATCCACCTGCGGCGTATCCACGAACATGCCTTTTATCTTCGTCCGCTGATCCGCGCGGCCCATCCAGCCCTTGATCCGCTGTCCAGTTCGGCCACAAGCGCTTTCGCCAGGCAAGACAGCCGAAAGATCCCCCGTGGCAAAGCGTATGAGAGGGTAGTCAGGGTTCAAGGACGTCACCACGACCTCGCCGACTTCGCCATCGGCCACGGGATCGCCTGTCCCCGGACGAACAATCTCGAGGATCACGCCTTCGTCGACGATCATCCCCTCGAGCGGCTCGCCGTCACGCTGGGTTTCATAAGCGATGAGCCCGAGATCCGCCGTGGCATAGCATTGCAGGCACAGGATCCCACGATCCGCATAGTCCTGCCGAAGCGACGGGAAGAGCGCGCCTCCGGAAACCAAAGCCATAGAGACCGACCGCAGATCGAGGCCGAGTTCGTCGCCCTTTTCGAGGATCACCTTGAGATAGTCGGGCGTGCCCGCGTAACCGGTTGCGCGGGTGATCGACATCGCCTGCGCTTGTTGCTCGGTCGCGCCGATCCCTCCTGGCACAACTGTGCAGCCCACAGCGCGCGCGCCGCTCTCCATCATCATGCCGGCGGGTGTCAGGTGATAGGCGAAACAGTTCTGAAGAACATCGCCCTTCCGAACGCCAAGCGCGTGAAACGCTCGAGCGAAGCGCCACCAATCCGGCGCCATGGAGCCTGGTTCGAAAATCGGCCCTGGCGACATGAAGATGTGGTCGAACTCGCTCGGCGGTTTTGTGGTCAAGCCGCCAAAGGGCGGGTTCGCCGCCTGCAAGTCTGTAAGCGCCGACTTGCGCAGGATCGGCAACTGCGGCAACGTCGCGCGATCGGCAACCGACGCGATAGCGACGTTGTCCAACCCCGGCGCTCTCCCCGCGATCGCGCCCAGAAGCTCGCGCAGCTTCTCAAACTGAAAAGCCGAGCGAACATAGTCCGATTGCGTTTCCAGACGATCGTAATGATCCGCCACTTCAGCCCCCTCTGACCTGCTGGATACCGTGAGGCTCGCGCCTAGCTCAGCCAGCGCTTTCGCCGACGATAGGAACGAACGTCTCGAAAATTCTTCCGACCCTCGTCGGCGACGCCGAGATAGAACTCTTTCACGTCGGCGTTTTCACGAAGATCGGACGCCTTTCCATCCATTACCACGCGGCCCGACTCCAGAATGTAGCCGTAGTGAGCGAAACGCAGCGCAACATTGGTGTTCTGTTCGGCAAGCAGGAAGGTCACGCCCTGTTCTTCATTGAGGCGCTTGACGATCTCAAAGATCTGCTCAACCAGCTGCGGCGCGAGCCCCATCGAAGGTTCGTCCAGCAGAACGGTCTCCGGGTTCGCCATCAGGGCGCGCCCGATCGCGCACATCTGCTGCTCCCCGCCAGACGTATAGCCCGCCTGGCTTTTCCGACGCTCTTTCAGACGCGGGAAGTACTGATACACCAGCTCAAGCGAGGCATTGACCGCCGCGCGCCCGTCTGAACGCGTGTACGCGCCAGTCAACAGGTTCTCCTCGACGGTCAAGTGCTCAAAACAGTGACGGCCTTCCATGACCTGCACGACGCCCGCGCGGACCAGCTCGGCAGGCGTTAACGCGTCGACGCGCTGATCACGGTACTCGATCCGACCTTTGGTGACCTCGCCGCGTTCCGCGCGCAGAAGGTTCGAGATCGCCTTCAGCGTCGTGGTCTTGCCTGCGCCGTTCCCGCCGAGCAGGGCCGTAATGCCGCCCTTGGGCACGTTGAGGGAGACGCCCTTGAGCACCAAGATCACGTGATCATAGATCACTTCGATGTTGTTTACCGATAAGAGCACATCGGACCCGGCTTCTGCCGCGGGCGTCTCCGGCGCGAGGGCGGGTTGAGACATCGACTTCTCCAGACGGTTTGAAAAGGACCAAAACAATAAACCGCTCCCCGACGATGCGCCGGGGAGCGGAGAGAAGAGGGCTTAGTTACACGCCCGCTCTGCGATGTTCGCTTCAGCGGCGTAAGCGCCCGAGTCCTCAGCGATCAGCGGATCGACGACATCGCGATCCGCACCGACGAAGTCCGTGATCAACGACCATGTCTTGGTCGATGCGTCCCACTGCTGGATCGCGCCGAGACCTGGCACGCCATGGTTGTCACAGCTGACTGCAAACGTCGGCATGAAGCCCGGAAGACCGTTGGCGTCCAGAACCGCGTCGGTGATCTCGAGCGCTTCCATTCCGTCCCGCATCATTGCAGGCGTGATGTCGGCGACGCCGTGGATCTCTTGCGCTTTCTTGGCCGCTTCGACAGCAAGCATCGCCGCCTGCATGCCGCGGTTATAGAGCACGGTCCCGGTCTGATCGCCGGCGCCCGCCGCAAGACCCTTGTCATAAACATGGGGCTTCAGATCGGCGTAGATCGGGAAGTCGCCGCCAACGCCGTGCATGGTGATCGCCTTGTAGCCGTTCGCCGCATCGCCAGCCGGCAACACGTCGTTCTCCGAAGCGGACCACCACACGCCGATGAACTTGTCCATCGGGAAGCGGATCGACGCGGCTTCTTTGATCGCCACCTGGTTCATGACGCCCCAGCCCCACATCACGACATAGTCAGGACGCTCCTTGCGGACCTGCAGCCATGTGCCCTTCTGCTCTTGACCTGGGTGGTCGACCGGCAGCAGGAGCAGCTCATAGCCGTGCTTCTTCGCCAGCTCTTCGAGCGTGCGGATCGGCTCTTTGCCATAGGCCGAGTTATGATAGACGAGCGCGATCTTCTTGCCGGAGACGTCGCCGCCTTCTTCAGAGATGATGTGCTTCACGATGATCGACGCGGCGTCCCAATAGGTGCCCGGATAGTTGAACACCCATTCGAAGATCTTGCCGTTGGCGGCCGAGGTGCGGCCATAGCCCATCGTGTGCAGCGGGATGTTGTCAGCCGTCACCTTTGGGATCAGCTGATAGGTGATGCCCGTGGACAGCGGCTGATACACCAGCGAGCCTTCGCCCTTGGTTGCCTCGTAGCACTCAACGCCCTTCTCGGTGTTGTAGCCCGTTTCGCACTCGAGTACGCGCGCCTTTTCACCGCCAATACCGCCGTCGCGCTCGTTCACGAGCGTGAAATAGTCGGCGTAACCGTCTGCGAACGGGATGCCGTTCGGCGCGTATGGGCCGGTCCGATAGCTGAGCGACGGGAACACCAGGTCCGCCGCCGCCGGCGTTGCGACCGCGATGGCCGCCGCCGCGAGGATTATTCTCCCAAGTTTCATGTCCTTTGTTCCTCCCTGGGTTTCGGACAAATCAACCCGGCCGGCTGTCCGACCTGGGTGTTCGGTTGGTCATGGCCGCCCTAGTAGGGGAACGGCCAAAGGCGGAGCTTCTCCTTTATGGTTCGCCAAAGCGCGGCGATGCCATGCGGCTCCTTAATCAGGAAAAAGACGATCAGACCGCCGACCACGATCAACTGCAGATACTCCGCGATATCCGTCGGCCAGCCGAGCATTCCAACAAGCAGGTTCTTCATAAGCACCGGCAGCAGGACGATGAACGCAGCGCCGATCAACGAGCCGAAGATCGAGCCGAGCCCGCCGATGATGATCATGAAGAGAACGTCAAAGCTCTTGTCGATTGCGAAACTCTCAGTCGGCTCCGCCGCGCCGTTCCACACTGCGAAATAGAGCGCGCCCGCCATCCCGATGTAGAAAGACGAGATTGCAAAGGCGGTCAATTTGGCCTTCAGAGGATTGACGCCGATGATCTCCGCCGCGATGTCCATGTCGCGGATCGCCATCCATTGCCGCCCGATCCTGCCGCGAACGAGGTTGCGGGCGATCCAGCCGAAAATGAACAGGAATGTCAGGCAGAAGAGATAGGTCGCCCAGGGTTCCGTATTCGGCCCGGTGATCAGAATGCCAAACAGCGATGTCTCCGTCGCGGTGATCTGCCCGGTTGCGGAGTAGTTGTAAGTCCACTCCCACTTGTTGAAGAGCCACACGAGGAAGAACTGCGCGGCGAGTGTCGCCACGGCCAGGTAGAAGCCCTTGATGCGCAAGCTTGGCAGGCCGAAGAGGATGCCGACAAACGCGGTTGTCAGCCCTCCCAGAAAGATGCACGCGGCGATATTCAACGGCGGCAACAGGATCTCGTAATACTCGCCACCGCCCATTGGGATGTAGATGTCCATCCCGGTCATGAACTTATAGCAGGCGTAGGCGCCGACCGCCATGAAACCGCCGGTTCCCAGCGAGACTTGCCCGCAGTAGCCGGTGAGGATGTTCAAGCCGATGGCGGCGAGCGCGTAGATGAAGAACGGCAGCAGAACAGCCTTTTCCCAGTAGCTGTTCACGAAGAACGGAACCACCAGGAAAGCGAAGGCGACCACGATCCAGAAGCGATTGCGGTCGAGCGCGAGCGGGAAAGTCTGGATGTCCCCGGCGTAGGACGTCTTGAAGTCGCCGGTCTCACGGTAAAACACGGCTCTAGACCCTCTCGATGATTTTCTCGCCGAACAGGCCCTGAGGCCGGAACAGCAGGAAGATGAGCGCCAGCATGTAGGCGAACCAGTTCTCGGTCGCGCCGCCGATCATCGGCCCGATATAGAACTCGAACAGCTTCTCTCCGACGCCGATGATGAGGCCGCCGACGATGGCGCCCGGGATCGAGGTGAAGCCGCCCAGCATGAGCACCGGCAGCGCCTTCAACGCAATCAGCGACAGCGAGAACTGGACGCCAGACTTCGCACCCCACATCACGCCGGCGACCAGCGCGACGATCCCCGCGACCGACCAGACGATCCACCAGATCGTCTCCAGCGAGATCCCGACGGACAGCGCCGCCTGGTGATCGTCAGCCACCGCCCGCAGCGCCCGTCCCATCTTGGTGTATTGAGAGAAGAGCGTGAGAGTGACCACCAGGATGACGGCGACCACGGCGGCGGAGATCTCGATCTTCTCGATAAACATGCCGGTCGCGTCGATGATCGTATCCGACGGACCGGAGGGCAGCCCGACATCGAGGACCTTCACGTTCGCGCCCCACATCAGATCACCGACGCCCTCCAACACGAAGGCGAGGCCGATGGTGGCCATGAACAGGATAATCCCCTCCTGGTTCACGAGAGGCTTGAGGACGATGTTCACCACGAGCCAGGCGAGCAGGATCATGACGCCAAGCGTCATCAGGATCGCGAGAAAGGTCGGAATGAGATGCTCGGACCCATGCCCGTCGCTGAAGAAGTGGATGTTTGTGCCCAGGATGGCGTTGATGAGATGCGAGAAGGGGATCTGGCCAGTTTGAAATCCAACCAGCGTCAGCGCGGCAAATAGCGCCAGAACGCCTTGGGCGAAGTTGAATATGCCGCTGGCCTTGAAGATGAGCACGAAGCCCAGCGCCACGAGGGCGTACATCACGCCGGCCAGAAGACCGGAGATCACAACCTCCCAAAAGAACGGGTCGAATAGAAACATCGGTCAGGCGTCCTCCGTGACCCAGGCGGCGGTTAGATGAGCAGCGCTGTCGCCAGCCGCCTCAAAACTGAGCAGTATCTGCAACTGACCCCGCTCTGGATGCGGCCCGATCCACGCGGAATGAATGTCGTCTTCCTCGACCGTCGTAGCCGTGAAAGCGGGCGTTTGCGCCTGCGCCCATTCACTCAGCTCATGAACTGCGCGAAGCCTGCGGACAGGATCGCTGACGACGCCGCAGAAGCCGAAACCAACTGGTTGATAAATCAAAACGTCCTGCTCGGGCGTCACATAAGCCTGGCCCCGCCCGTTGCGGAGCAATTCAGCCGCAACCTCTTCATCGGCCAGCTCCAACCCGGAAACGTCAAACATTCCAAGGTTTCGCACCGCCGGCAAACACCGCTCCTGGACGATGTTCAGGAACCGGCGCGTCGTCGCCTCGATCCCTGCGTGTCGGAGGGTCGGGGCGCCGAGACTAGTCATGCGAGACCCCGAGATAGGCGTCGATCACCTCTTGGTTGGACCGAACCTCGTCCGGCGTGCCGTCGCCGATTTTCTCTCCGTGGTCCAGGACCACAACGCGGTCGGAGATGTCCATGACGACGCCCATGTCATGCTCGATAAGCGCGATGGTCGTTCCGAACTCCTCGTTCACATCGAGGATAAAGCGGCACATGTCCTCTTTTTCTTCGACGTTCATGCCGGCCATCGGCTCGTCGAGGAGGAGCAGCTTTGGTTCCGCCGCCAACGCGCGGCCGAGCTCGACACGCTTCTGAAGACCGTAGGGCAGTTTGCCGACCGGGGTCTTCCGGATCGCCTGGATCTCAAGAAAATCGATGATCTTTTCGACCGTTTCACGGTGACGAACCTCCTCAGCCTGCGCCGGCCCCTGCCAGATCGCTTGCCAGAAGACGTTGCTCTTCATCATCGTGAGGCGCCCGGTCATGATGTTGTCGAGCGTCGTCATCCCTTTGAACAAGGCGATGTTCTGAAATGTGCGGGCGATCCCTTGCTGGGCGATCTGATGCGGTTTTAAAGGCTTGCGCTTTTTGCCGTGGAACCAGATCTCGCCATCTTGCGGGTGATAAAAGCCATTGATGACATTCAACATCGACGACTTTCCGGCTCCGTTCGGACCGATGATTGCGCGGATCTCGCCATCGCGAATGTCGAAGCTTACGTCGGTAATCGCTTTCACGCCGCCGAAACGAAGGCTGATATTGCGAACTTCAAGCACGACCTCGCCAATGTGGCGCGGGGAGATCCCATGCGCGATCTCGGCGCTCTCGTAGTCCTTGTCCGTCTCAGCGGCCGCTTGAGCGTGAATATTCATGCCAGTCCTTCTTAAATCCGCGGCTCAGGCTGCGGCTTTCTCCGATCCGCCTGTGCGCGCGAACGTCTCGGCGTCGCCAATGTTAAGCGTGGCGGAGATGGTCCCCTTGCGGCCATCCTCGTAGGTGACTTCCGTTTCCACGAAGACTGAACCCGAGCCATCGTAAAGCGCTGTGATCAAGGCGGCGTACCGATCGGCGACGATTGTCCGTCGAACCTTGCGGGTCCGCGTGATCTCACCGTCATCGGCGTCCAGCTCCTTATGCAGCACCAAGACCCGCTTGATCTGACAGCCGGACACCATCGGATCCGCGGCCAGGCTGCGGTTAACCGTCTCGACGTGCTCTTTCATCGTCGCATAGACATGGGGATGGCTCGCGAGCTCCTGATAGGACGCATACGCGATGTTGTTGCGCTCCGCCCAGTTGCCCACCGCATTCAGGTCGATGTTCAGAAACGCCGCGCAGTACTCCCGACCGTCCCCAAAAACGACAGCCTCCTGAATATTCGGAAAGAATTTCAGCTTGTTCTCAACGTATTTCGGCGCAAACAAAGAGCCGTCGACCATTTTGCCAACGTCTTTGGCGCGATCGATGATGCGCAAATGACCTGTGGCCTGGTCGATAAAGCCCGCATCGCCCGTATGCACCCAACCGTCCTCTGTCTTGGTCGAGCGGGTGGAGTCCGGGTTCTTGTAGTACTCGCGGAACACGCCCGACGAGCGGTACATCACTTCGCCGCTATCGGCGATCTTCAGCTCAACCCCAGGGCTGGGAACGCCGACCGTATCGGCGCTGACTTCGCCGTCAGGCTGCGCGGTGATGAAGACGCTGGCCTCAGTCTGCCCGTAGAGCTGTTTGAGGTTGATGCCGATCGAGCGATAGAACCGGAAGATCTCTGGCCCGATCGCCTCGCCAGCGGTGTAACCGACACGGACGTTGCTCATCCCGAGCGTATTCTTGAGCGGCCCGTACACCAGAAACTCGCCGAGCGTATACTTGAACCGGTCGAGCGAGCTGACCGGTTTGCCGTCGAGAATGTCTTCGCCGACGCGTTCGGCGAGCTTCATAAACGTGTTGTATAGCCAACGCTTGCCCGCGCCTGCGTCCTCCATCCGGATTGTGACGGTGGTGAGAAGGTTCTCGAAGATCCGCGGCGGGGCGAAGTAGAATGTGGGGCCGATCTCGCGGAGATCGTGCAGCAGCGTCTCCTGGCTCTCTGGGCAAGAGACGCAGAAGCCGCAGAGATAGGCCTGAGCCATCGAGAACGCGAAGTCGCCAACCCATGCCAGCGGCAGATACGCAACCACCTCGTCGACCGGAGACAGCTTGTCGAACTCAGCCGCTCCCTTCGCCACGGAGAGCACGTTCTCGTTTGTCAGAACCACGCCCTTCGGCTTGCCGGTCGTGCCCGAGGTGTAGACCATAACGCAGACGTCGTCTGGCCCCTGGCCGTTGACGATCGCATCAACCGTTGGTCGCAGTTCCGATGCGTGCTGGCGCCCGAGGCTCTGAACGTCCTGATAAGGATGCAACTGCCGATGGTCGTAATTCCGCAAGCCGCGCGGATCCTGATAAACGACCTGCTCGAGTTTCGGCAGATCGTCCTTGATCGACAGAACCTTGTCGACCTGCTCTTGATCCTCGACGATCGCAAATCGAGCTTCGGCGTGTTCAAACACGTACTTCATCTCGTCCGCGACTGAGTCCGCGTAAACCGGCACGGGGACGGCGCCGGCCATCTGCGCCGCCACCATCGACCAGTAGAGCCGCGGGCGGTTCGATCCGACGATCGCGAGCTTGTCTCCTGGACGCAGACCGAGATGGACGAGCCCCATCGCCAGGGCGCGCGTCTCCTCTGCGACTTGCTCCCAATTCCAGGTTTGCCAGATACCGTATTCTTTCTCCCGGCTAGCCGGGCGAGCCGCAAGAGTTCTTGCATTGTGATCAAGCAGCTTGGGAAACGTACAAAGCTCCCCAATGACCGTGGATTCGGCCATCGCCCGGTTCCTCCCTAGCCTTGGACCCGATGCGCGATGCGCTCGGCCAATTTTGCCGCGCAACAATGTTGCGCGAACGCGATCTTTCGTCGCGTATTGCATCTAAAGTCGTGATCCCGTCTGGGGTCAAGACCTTGTGTCCAGATCAGCCCTTGTAAGACGCAATGATCCGAAACTCGACGGACTGTTTCGCACAAAACACGTAAAAGCCCACCTTTCCATCAAGGGAAAGGCGGGCTCTGCTCATGTGTCGACCGTTGTGAACGGCGGCTCTTAGGAGACGCGAGCGTCCTCGATCGCTGCGCTTCCGGCCGAAATGGCGATTTTCCGCGGCTTCAAGGCCTCGGGGACTTCACGAACCAACTCAACGTGAAGAAGGCCGTTTTCAAGTTTCGCCCCAGTGGCGCGCACGTGATCCGCCAGTTTGAAGCGACGCTCGAAGGACCGCTCGGCAATGCCGCGATAGAGCATTGTCCGATCGTCGCCATTGGCCGATTTTTCGGTCTTCGCGGCGCTGATCACCAGCTCGCTTTCCTTCGACTCGATCGAGATCTCGTCTTCGGCAAAGCCTGCGACTGCGACAGTGATGCGATAGGCGTCATCACCGGTTTTCTCAATATTGTACGGCGGGTAGGACTGCGCCGCTCCGTCAGCGGACAACATGCTGTCCATAAGGTTCGCCATCCGGTCAAAACCAACGCTGGAACGGTAAAGTGGGGTAAGGTCGATCGTTCGCATTTATCGTATCCTCCATAAGAAGCGATTACCGTGTCGAGGCCGCTTAGGCGCGCCTCTCAAACCACGCTGATCCCGCTCGGCGGCGACCAGCCAGAATTAAGTGGTGAGTACGGAATTACGGTTCAAGACCAGTGTCGGAGAGCCGGACGCTCCCCCATGGGCGTCGCATGTCGACACGAACGGCCGCGGAGCGATCGTATCTGGGAGCGGCGCTTCTTGCGTGCTGGATCGCAGGCCGAGCGCGCAGCCGAGCCTCAGTCCACGTTGCTCATATCCGACAGTCCGAGCGCCTTCAGCGAGGGCCAAATCGGCGCTGCAACGCCGTAGCTTTTGCCTTGGCGCTTCCAGATGCCGGAGAAGACGCCCAATACGCTGAGTTCTCCGTTCACTTCAGTGAGGACCGGCGCGCCCGACACGCCGAAATGCGTGTCGCATGTCGTGACGAACGGCGCCGGATCGACGCCCGCCGCAAAGTACCTGCGCTCACAACCGACCTCGAGACTCGGGAGCTCCGGACGGTCTTGGGAGTACGAGATCACCGAGAGCGGCGGCTCGCCGGGATCCTCGGTTTGCAACGGCAATGGTTTGATCGCATCAGGAAGCGGCTGCGCCAGTTTGACCACGGCGATGTCGACGGCCGGATAGGGACGCACGCCACCCGTGCGCGGGTGAAGGCGAACCTCGGCCGCGCGAGCATGCCCGCGATAGTCGCCCTTTCGATAGCCAGCCAAGAAGTGGAGCTTATCCGGTGGGATCGGGTTGGATGTGTTGGTCCAGAACACGCAATGCGCCGCTGTGAGGACCAGGTCAGGCGCAATCAAGGTTGCGGTGCAGAACCCGCGCCCACCCCTGTTCAGCCGCCCAACCGCGTCGTAGCGCTGATCTTCCGGCGCTATGCGGCGATCGTCCTCCCCGAAGATGCCGGGCGTCAAGTCTTTGGCGGATCTCGGTTCGGTCGCATCGGTTTGGGCCTCGGTTTCGGCCCATGCAAACGCAAGCAAAGCGAAAAGCGCGACAGCTGCTCGCCAGCAGACCCGGAGCGCTGTCGCCATCCTAGTCGAGCGCCGCCGGTTTGGGCCCGCCGGTCGCCCAGTCGAGCAGTTCGACCATGTGGACGACCGGGATCTTTGTGCCCGAGCCGATCTGCTGCATACAGCCTATGTTGCCAGTCGCAATCACCTCGGGCGCCGTCGCTTCAAGATGACCAACCTTGCGGTCCTTCAATTGCCCGGCGAGTTCAGGCTGCAGAAGATTGTAGGTGCCGGCGGAACCACAGCACAGGTGGCTTTCCTTGGGCTCGACCACAGTGAAACCGGCGGCCTTGAGCAGGTCCTTCGGCGCGGTCTTGATCTGCTGACCGTGTTGCAGCGAGCACGCTGCGTGGTAGGCGACTTTCAACGCCGGCGCGTCTCCCGTCGGCTTGATATCGAGTTTGGAGAGCAGCTCGGAGACGTCCATCGTCAACGTGGAGATGACGCGCGCCTTGTCGGCCCAGGCGGCGTCAGTCCGAAGCATGTGACCATAGTCTTTGACAGTCGTGCCGCAGCCGGACGCGTTGATGACGACGCCGTCGAGCCCGCCGTGCTCGAGCTCGTGCGTCCAAGCCTTGATGTTCTGTATGGCGGATCCGTGGGACAGCTCCTCCTTGCCCATGTGATGGGTCAGCGCGCCGCAGCAGCCAGCGCCCTTGGCGATGACGACTTCAACGCCATGCCGCGTCAACAGCCGAACCGTCGCCTCGTTGATCTGAGGCACCAGCGACTTCTGCGCGCATCCCGTCATCAGAACGACCCGCTTTCGGAGGTCACCCTGAGCCTTGTGAGACTGCGGCGCATCCGTCGCGGTCGGGCCGTAGACGATCTTCGGGGCGAAATCGATCATCGAACCGAGTTTTCCCGGCACGAGAAACCTGAACGGTTTCGCGAGCTTCGCGCCAAATAGCGCCAAACCAAACAGCCGGGGTTTGGGGATCAGGAAGGCCAGCAGCGATCTGAGCAGTCTGTCGCCCAAAGGGCGTTTGTAGGTGTTGTTGATATAGGCGCGCGCATTGTCGACGAGGTGCATGTAGTGCACGCCGGATGGGCACGTGGTCATGCAAGCCAGGCAAGACAGGCAACGGTCGATGTGTTTGACCGTCTTCTCGTCGGCGGGTCGACCTTCTTCCAACATCTGCTTGATCAGGTAGATCCGGCCGCGCGGACTGTCGAGTTCGTCGCCCAGCAGCTGATATGTCGGGCAGGTCGCCGTGCAAAACCCGCAATGAACGCATTTCCGTAAGATCTCGTTGGATCTCGCGGTGTTCGGGTCCTGAAGCTGCGCGTCCGAGAAAGTCGTTTCCATGTCGTCGTCTTCTTAGGAGAGAGGTGCAGGACCCTAGGCGGCGAGCGTCATTCGGCCCGAATTCAGGACGCCGGCCGGGTCGAAAACTTGCCTAAGGCCCGCGCTCATGCGAGCGAGGACAGCAGGCTCCGGGTGAAAAACAGCAATGCGGCGGCGGGTGTCTTCGCTGGCGCGGACCAGGGTGGCCTTGCCGCCAAGCTGGTTGGTTTCTGTGCGAATGGCGGTTGCGCCGGCATCATCGACTTCCGGCGTGAGCACCCAGACGAGACCGCCGCCCCAGTCATAAAAGACCCCGTCCGTTTTGATCTTCTCGCGCAGCGCGCTGACGAGTTTCGGTCCGTCGGTTGGCTTTACGGTCACCCGCCAGACCGCGCCCGGCCGCCCCTCGAACGCCTCGGCGTCGCGCACGCGTTTCCAGCTCGCGGCGCAGCGTTCCGGGTCGCTGTCAATGTCGATGTCGACATCGGCCAAATCACGCAACTCGGTGCGGAGTTTTTCAGCTCGGTAGTCGACGGAGTTGGCGAACCCCTCAAGCCGGATCATGGTCGTCGGCTCTCCGTCCAGACCTGCTGGGAAGTGCGCCGCCCCGGTCACGTCGTAGGGCGAGCCGAGCGCCATCGACATGGCGCGAACCGCGGCGTCCTCGCCGAGGGTCGAGAGGCGCAGGGTCGCAACCTTCTCTGGCCGCGGCAGCACCTTGAACGCGACTTCGGTCAGAACGCCAAGCGTCCCGTGCGCCCCGCTCGACAACTTGACGAGATCATAGCCAGTGACGTTCTTCATCACCCGCCCGCCGGATTTGATCGCCTCGCCTTTGCCGTTGACGAAGCGGACGCCGATGAGGCTGTCCCGACAGGCGCCGGCTTGAATGCGCCGCGGCCCAGACGCGCCTGTGGCCACCACGCCGCCGATCGTTGGCTCCGCGCCCTTTGTGCCGTAAAGCGCTCGCAGGTCTGAAGGTTCGAACGGCAGCTGCTGGTTCTCGGCCGCGAGCGCGACTTCGATTTCCCGCACCGGCGTCCCTGCGCCCGCGACGATCGTCAGCGCATTCGGCTCATAAAGCGAAATGCCGGAAAACCCCTTGGTCGACAGCCTTTTGGCGTCTGCTACGGCATGCCCGAACCCAGAGCGCGACCCGCCCCCGGTTATCTCGAGCTTGGTCGCCGAGGCGGCGGCCTCTTTGATCACCTCAGCGCATTCCGCTTCACTTTGCGGCGCAGCGAAAACATCGGATGCCGTCATATCACGCTGCTTTCGCCGCAGCGGCGCGCTCTTCAAGCATGTCGATCGGGAAGACCTTGGCCGGATTGAGCAGCCAGAGCGGGTCGAATACGTCTTTCACGGCCATTTGCTGCTGAAGGTCTTCGCGATTGAACTGCGCGTGCATCAATTCGCGCTTCTCGACGCCGACGCCATGTTCGCCCGTCAGACAGCCGCCGACCTCGACCGACAGTTTGAGAATGTCGGCGCCGAACGCCTCGCACTTCTCCAGATCGCCTGGTTTGTTGGCGTTGTAGAGAATGAGCGGATGCATGTTTCCGTCGCCGGCGTGGAAGATGTTTGCGACGTCGAGCCCGTACTGCTTGCTCAGCTCGCTGATCCGGCGAAGGACGTTGGGCAATTCGCCGACGGGGATGGTGCCGTCGAGGCAGATGTAATCGTCGATCTGACCCATCGCGCCAAACGCGCCTTTGCGGCCGGCCCAGATCTTGGCGGCCTCCGCCGCCGAACCGCTTTCGCGGACGCTGATCGGATCATGTCGCATCGCAACGGCTTTGATCTTCTCCAACTGTTCGTCGATTTCCCCGTCAGAGCCTTCGACTTCCACGATCAGCAAAGCGCCCGCATTTGTCGGATAGCCTGCTTTTGCGAAGTTCTCGCAGGCTTGGATCGCCGGGCCGTCCATAAACTCGAGCGCGACCGGCAGAACGCCTTCCTTGATGATGTCCGCGACGCAGGCGCCCGCGATCTCGGAGGTTTCGAACCCGAACATGATCGGTTTGGCGCCCTCAGGGCTCCGAAGAATACGGAGCCACGCCTCGGTCACGACGCCGAGCTGCCCTTCAGAGCCGCAGATCAGGCCAAGAACGTCGAGCCCGCCCTCATCCATGAACGGGCCGCCGATGTCGACGATCTCGCCGTCCATCGTCACCATACGAACGCCGAGCAGGTTGTTTGTCGTGACGCCGTATTTCAGACAATGCGCGCCGCCGGAATTCATGGCGATGTTGCCCGCGATGGCGCAGGCGAGCTGTGAGCTTGGATCCGGCGCGTAGAAGAACCCTTCCTCCTGAACAGCGCCGGTGACCGAGAGATTGGTGACGCCGGTTTGGACGCGGACGACCCTGTTCTCGTAGTCTTTCTCGAGGATCTCGTTCAGTCGGGCGACGCCCAGAATGACGCTGTCGGCGGTTGGCATCGCACCGCCAGCCAACGATGTGCCTGAACCGCGCGGAACAACCGGAACGCCCATGGCGCGGCAGATTTTGAGAGCCTCGGCGACCTCCTCGGTCGTGCTCGGCAGACATACGGCGAGCGGCGGTTGCCGGTACGCGGCCAGACCGTCGCATTCGTAAGCCTTGAGCTCGGCGGCGTCGGAGATGACCGCCTCTTCACCGAGCTTTGCGCGCAAACGCTCGACGATTTCGTCCTTGCGGGCGATGACTTCAGCGTCTGGGGCGGGCATACGCATGTTCGGCTCCGTGCGCGAGGCGATCAATTTGATTGCAAGTCGAGACTTATAGCTGCAGTCGATACTATTGGCTTCCGGCGCCTCGGCAAGGGGTTGGATCAAAAAGTTAAGGCTATTCCTGCAGATGGGAGGGCGCTCTGTTCGAGTTTCTTAGCGTTTGGGACCTGTTGGCCGTCGTGGTGCTGATCGGCGCCTCCCTTGGCGTCACGTGGTACATCGAGTACGGGCCGCGCCGGGCGGAAACGGTCAGCGCGCTCATGGACCAGCGGCGTGTCGATTGGATGCGCCGGATGCGCGAACGCGACATGCGCATCTTTGACGCGGCGCTGCTGGGGAGCCTTCAGAACGGATCCGCGTTCTTCGCCTCAGCCGCTTTGCTGGCCATCGGCGGCGGTGTGGCGATGCTTGGCCAGGTCGAGAAACTGGCGATGATCGCCAAGGACCTGCCGATCGGTCTGAGCCAGGACCGCGCCGTCTGGGAGATCAAACTCCTTGTACTGGTGGCCTGGCTCGCCGTCGCCTTCCTGAAGTTCGCCTGGGCGCATCGCCTCTACAGCTACGTGATCATCCTGATGGGAGCGACGCCAAACCTCGGCGAGAAGACCGAAGACAACGCCGCCGACCAGGCGGCGCGGGTCGCCAAGCTCGCAGGCCTCAGCTTCAATCGCGGGTTGCGCGCTCTTTACTTCGCGCTGGCGGGTCTGGCGTGGATGCTGGGCCCCTTGCCCTTGCTGATCGCAACGGCGCTGGTCGTGCGGTTGATCCACCGCCGGGAATTCCGCTCGAAGACGCAAGAAACCCTGGCGACAAGGCTGCCCAACTGAGCGGCTAAAGCTCGACTTGATGGTTGCGGGCGAAACTCGTCAGTGTTTCCCGCGGCCCGCACGGAAGCCCCTTGGTGTCAGGCGCGTCCAGGCACGCGTTCAGAACGTCCGCAAGCTTGTCCAGATCGACAGACCGAAGCGCCAACTTCACCGGTCCGATCGCAGCCGGCCGCATCGATAAAGACTGAAAACCGAGCGCGGCCAGCGCAATCGCCTCCAACGGTTTGCCCGCCATCTCTCCGCAGAACGACAATTGCGTCCCGTTGTCCTCGCAACGGCGGGCCAGATGGCGAAGAAAGCGCAGGAAAGACGGGTTTAGAGCGTCGTAGCGCTTGCGCACCCTCTCGTTGCCGCGATCCGCCGCGAAGAAGAACTGCATGAGGTCATTTCCGCCGACCGACAGGAAGTCGACGCGCTTGAAGAAACAGTCCGATGCGAACCCGAGCGCGGGGGTCTCAACCATCGCGCCGATCTTTACGGAACTGGGAAGCTCGCGACCTTCCTTTCCGGCTCGTTCGATCTCGGCGTCCAGCAGCGCGCGCGCGTCGCGAAACTCTATGGGGTCCGCGATCATGGGAAACATGACCGACAGCTGACGCCCTGCGGCCGCCCGCACCAGCGCCTGGAGCTGCATCCGGAACAACAGCGGCCGATCCAGGGCGATGCGGATCGCTCGCCACCCCAGCGCCGGGTTCTCCTCCGCTTCGCCTTTGAGGAACGGCAACTGCTTGTCGCCGCCCATGTCGAGAGTGCGGAACGTCACGGGCAAGTCGCCGGCGCGTTCGAGCACGCGCTGATAGACCTGGGTCTGACGGTCGCGCCGCGGAGCGCGTGAATTGATCAGATACTGCAGTTCGGTCCGATAGAGCCCGACGCCTTCAGCGCCGCTGACCTCGAGGCTTGGCAAGTCGGTCAACAGCCCGGCGTTCATCAACAACGTGATGCGTCGACCATCCAGCGAGACGGCCGGCTTGTCGCGGACGGCGAAAAAGCGTTCTTTCGCTTGTGCTTGCAGCGTCAGCTTCTCGCGGTAGGCGCTGGCGACGCTGGCGTCGGGCCGCAGGAGAACCCGGCCGACATCCCCATCGACGATCACCTCATCGCCGTTTTCCGCCGATCCGATCAGCCCCTTTACGGACGTCACCAGCGGTATATCGAACGCTCGGGCGACGATCGCCGCGTGGCCGGCGGCAGACCCTTCCTCCAGCGCGACGGCCTTCAATTTGCCGGCGGAGACGCTGCGGCCATAATCCAGCATCTCGCCGGGTCCGAGCGTCCGGGCCAGCAGGATCGCTCCCTCTGGCAAGTCTTCGGGCGCCGGCGGATCGACCCCGAGGAGCTTGCGGATCAGACGGTTCGCCAAATCGTCAATGTCCGACAGACGCTCCCGGAGGTACGGATCAGCCGTCCGGTCGAGGCGAATGCGCGCCTCGCTCTGGACCTTTTCGACCGCCGCCTCCGCCGCGAGCCCGGAACCGACGGCGTCTTCCAGCCGTCTCAGCCACCCGCTGTCATGGGCGAACATCCGAAAGGCCTCGAGAACCTCCCGATGCTCGCCTTGCGGATGCGCGTCGCCGGCGCCGCCATTGGACGCAATCAGGTCGTCGACTTCCCCGCGCAAGGCGTCCATCGCGGCGTGAAGCCGCTGGCGCTCGCTCTCCACGTCTTCTGCGATCGGATTGGCGAGAACGATCTTCGGTTCATGCAAGACGACCTCGCCCATCGCGACGCCCTCGCAGGCGGCGCCCCCGGGCAAGGACCTGGGCCACGTGTCGCGCGCAGCGCTCAGACCCTGCTTGTTCGGATCGACGAGCGCACCGGCTTCGGTCATCTCGGCGATGACCATTGCGATCAGCTCAAGGGCGTCGAGCTCATCCTCGTCATACCGCCGAGGCGCGCGGTTCTGAACGACCAGAACTCCGAGCATGTGCCCATGCCGCATGATGGGCGCGCCAAGGAAGGACCGGAACTCCTCCTCGCCGATGCCCGGGATCAAAAGGAAGCCCGGTTCATTGACCGCGTCGTCGGTGTTGACCGGTTCGCCCGTCTTCGCGATGCGGCCGACCAAGCCTTGCCCGACCCGCAGCTCAGCCTCGCCCACCAACGACTGGTTCAGTCCTTCGGTCGCCGCGAGCTCGAGGACGTCGCTGTCTCGGATCAAGTAGATCGAGCACACTTCGGCCACCATCCCGGTGGCGACGAGCGCGACGATCCGATTGAGGCGCTCTTGCCCGCTTCTGTCTTGGGCGGAGCCGTCGCCGGCCTCCGGGGGCGAGGACCGCGCGAGCTCCAGACGCAGCCGGCGCAGCAAGGCGCGGGACTGAGCGCCGCTCTCCCTCGCCTTGACCGTCATTGGCTTTCCAGATGTCATGGGCGCCAGTTCTCGCCGTTCCATTCGAACTCAACCGCGGAACGTTATCGCACCGACCGATCTACAGGAAGGCGCAACGCCCTAAGCGGACGTCGTCTCGTTGGCGAGACCAAACGCTGAATGCAACGCCTGGACCGCGAGTTCCGTGTATTTGCGTTCGATCAGAACGCTCACCTTGATCTCGGACGTCGTGATCACCTGGATATTGATGCCCTCCGCCGCAAGCGCTGAGAACATTTCTTGCGCCACGCCGGTGTGGCTTCTCATCCCGATCCCGACAACCGAGACCTTTGCGACGGATCGGTCGGCGACGAGGCTCTCATACCTGATTTCGTCCTCCGCCGCTTCGATGGCCGCGACAGCGCGATCGAAGTCCACCGATCCGACGGTAAACGTCATATCCGTGCGTCCGTCGTCAGAGATGTTCTGAACGATCATATCGACATTGATGCCGGCCCTTGCGAGCGGGCCGAACACGTGCGCAGCCACGCCGGGTCGGTCTGGAACCCGTTGCAACGTGATTTTCGCCTCATCCCGGTTAAACGCGACGCCGCTGACCACTTTACTTTCCACGGCTTCCTCCGAGAGTTGAGATTCGTCGCACACCATCGATCCCGGCAGATCGCTGCCGATGGCGTTGCCAAAACTTGAGAGCACCTGAAGCGGAACCTTATACCGCATCGCCAGCTCGACCGAACGGGTCTGAAGAACTTTGGCGCCCAGCGACGCCAACTCCAGCATCTCCTCATAGGCGATCAGATCGACCTTGCGCGCGGACTCCTCAATTCGTGGATCCGTTGTGTAGACGCCTTCGACGTCTGTATAGATGTCGCATCTTTCGGCCTTGAGCGCCGCGGCGATGGCGACGGCGGAGGTGTCGGACCCGCCTCGTCCCAAGGTTGCGATCCGCCCGCCAGCGGCGAGACCCTGGAACCCCGCGATCACCGCATGCAACCCTTCGTCGAACTTTTGCTCCAGCGCCGACGTGTCGATGTCTTCGATCCGCGCGGCGCCGTGCGCGTCCGTCGTGCGCAAGGGGATCTGCCAGCCCTGCCACGACCGCGCCGGCACGCCCATCTCCTGAAGCGTCAACGCCATGAGGCCAGAAGTCACTTGCTCGCCAGACGCGACGACGGCGTCGTATTCGCGAGCGTCGTAGAGCGTGGAGATCTCGCGTACGAAACCAACGAGCTTGTTGGTTTCCCCGGACATGGCCGAAACGACGACGGCGACGTCGTAGCCGCGGGCCGCCTCCGCCGCGACTTTCTCTGCGGCGTTGCGAATGCGATCCAGGTCCGCGACGGAGGTGCCGCCGAACTTCATCACCAATCGAGGCTTGTGCGCCCGAGACATTTTCAAATCCAATCCGTCGACCGCTGACCCCTAATTCCGGGTCGGTCCTCTAAAACACGCAGTTGATAAGAGACGATGATCGCCCCCGCAAGCAGCGGAAGGCCGCTTACCTAGGACAAGAGGGCGCATTTCAGCGAGAACTCAGTCGTCGCGTCGGTCGATCCACGGGATCGGCGTCACGGGCACACCGTCCTCGTGCAGGGCTTCGGCTTCCTCCGCCGAGGTTTCGCCGTAGATCGCGCGCTCCTCGGCCTCTCCTTCGTGAATGCGTCGCGCCTCGTCGGCGAACTCGCGACCAACGTAATCCGCATTCGCTTCGACCTGAGCCCTGAGCGCGCGCAATCGACCCTCGATCTCGCGCCGGACCGCTTCCGGAGTGGTCATATACCGTGGAGACGTCGCTTGAGCCGGCGCGGTTGGAGCCTCGCCCGGTCCACCGACCGGCGGCGGGGCGCTGACAGGATCCGCCGGAACAGTGCGGTCTTCCTTGCGCCGCGCGGTCGAAACGCTTGGCGCCATCAGCGCCTTCGAGATCGTCGCGTCGCCGCAGACTGGACAACTCAGATGCCCGGACGTCCGAAGCGCTTCGAAACCGTCGTTGTCCTGGAACCAGCTTTCGAAAGCGTGTCCGTTTGAGCACTTCAGGGAGAACTTAATCACCGACGTCGACGCCTGTCTTTGGAGATTGGAGCAGATCCTCCATTCTAGAGCGTGGGACAGGTTGCGTCCAGAAACCCGCCCTAACCGCTCACGTTTGAGCCTTTAATCTTGAGCGTAAGCGGCTTTGCGGCCTAACAGCGCTGTGCTTCGAAAGAGTTGTCCGGGATGGCGTCTCCAAACGAAAACAGGGGTCCCATGTCTTCCGTCGCGCCCGACGACGCGAAGCTGGCGTCGAACTCATCCGATGCTTCACTTCCTGAAGATGGCGCCGTGGACGAAGTCCGCGCCACCGTTGCGCCAACACGCTGGGCGCACTTCGTTGTTCCGCCTGTCGTCTCCGTTGGAACAGTCGCGCTCTTCACTCAGTTGGAGAATGCGCCGTTCGTCTGGGTTCTTGGCGTCGTCAGCGGGGTGATCGTAGGGGTGGCCGCTTCGGTACTTTTGTCGGGCCCGCAGGAGTACGAACCTGTCGCGCCGACGCCTGAACCACCGAAGCCAGAGCCGCCGAAAGCGCACAATTTCGTCACTGCGGCTCTGAAAAACCTGCCCGCGCCGCTCATTTTGCTCGATGGGCAGGGGCGGGTCCTGTTTGCGAACTCCGCCGCCGAAGCCGAAATCGGACGCTAACTCGTCGATCAGCACTATTCAGCTGTGCTCCGAGCCCCTGGCATGGTCGACGCCGTGAACCGCGCCTACCTCGAAAAACAGCCTTCTCGCTTCGAGTTCTCGATCAGAGGCGCGAGCGAGCGGCACCTGCAAGCCTTTGTTCAACCGCTTCCCAAAAGTGTCGGCTCGAACGACGTTTTGACGCCTCCGCGCGTGTTGATCTTGCTTGAAGACCACACGCGCGCCCGTCGCGCAGAGCAACTTCACCGCGACTTTGTCGCAAACGCTTCGCACGAGCTCAAGACGCCGCTGGCTTCAATGACGGCCTCCATTGAAACATTGCGTGGTCCCGCGAAAGGAGACGACGCCGCTTACGAACGGTTCCTGGGGATCATGGCGCAACAAGCCGAGCGGATGCGGGCCTTGGTCGAAGATCTGATGTCGTTGAACCGGATCGAGTTGAACGAACACATCGCGCCGAGAGACGCCGTTGATCTCTCGCTCATTCTCGAAGACGCGGCGGCTCTCGCAGAGCCTGGCGCCAAGCCGGGACAAGCGAGGATCAATTTGGCCCCGCTGCCCCCTGACCTGAGCCTGCGCGGTGACGCGCGAGAGCTGACGCAGGTTTTCGCCAACCTGATGAACAATGCTCTGAAATACGGCGGGGACGGCAAGCAGATCGATGTCGTGCCCGCGAAGGTTGCGCCGGGCTCCAGCCGAATAGGGATTTCGGTCATCGACCGCGGCCCCGGCATCGCGCGAGAGCATTTGCCCCGTCTGACGGAGCGGTTTTACCGGGTCGACGTGCCGGTCAGCCGCAACAAGGGCGGCACCGGCCTCGGCCTGGCGATTGTCAAACACGTGCTCAACCGCCATCGGGGCGAGTTGGAGATTGACAGCGAACTCGGACGCGGCAGCCGCTTCACCGTCTGGCTTCCGAAAGACGATGCCGCAAAGGGACGCCTTGAACCCTCGGCGACCGCTTTGCTGCAAGGCCTCCGAGAAGATGGACTGAGAGGAATCGCAAGCTCAGACGACAAAGAGTGACGGACCTCATTCACAAAGAAACGGCTGAACTGGTCCGAACGGCGGCAAACATTCCTAACTTATATATACAAACACGCAAGCGATTGGGCTTATCCACAAAATGCGTCTCAAAACTGTAGCTGATCATTCATCAACGCGTCGCTAGGGGCGCCTAGTTTCCGCCGCCGAGTGGCTGAGAAGGCGGCACCTTCAACAAGCGCTCTTGTGTTACTTAGAGTTGGAGAAAGACCCGTGAAAAAACTCGGCATCGTTCTCGCCGCTGCTGCGTCGATCGCCGTCGCAGGCGAAGCTGCTGCGCGCGACCAGATCCGTATCGTCGGCTCGTCGACCGTCTTCCCGTTCGCCACTGCGGTTGCAGAGCAGTTCGGCAAGTCGACTTCGTATAAGACCCCGGTTGTGGAATCGACCGGTTCGGGCGGCGGCCTCAAGCTGTTCTGCGCCGGCGTCGGCGTCGAGCACCCAGACATCACCAACGCGTCGCGTCGCATGAAGGCGAAAGAGTTCAAACTCTGCAGCGAAAACGGCGTCGAAGGCGTTGTTGAGAACGTGGTTGGCTACGACGGCATCGTCTTGGCGAACGCGAAATCGGCTCCTCAGCTGTCGCTGACCATCGAGCAGGTCTGGAACGCTCTGGCTGCGAAAGGCCCGAAGCCGACCAACTGGAACGAAGTCGATCCTTCGCTGCCTGCAGTGAAGATCGAAGTCCTGGGTCCTCCGCCGTCCTCGGGCACCCGTGACGCGTTCGAAGAGCTGGTCATGGAAGAAGGCTGCGAAGCCGTCAAAGGCAAAGACTGGTGTAAAGAGAACAAAGGCGAAGAAATCCGTGAAGACGGCGCCTATGTCGAAGCTGGCGAAAACGACAACCTGATCGTTTCGAAGCTCGAAGCCAACCCTGAGGCGCTCGGCGTGTTCGGCTTCTCGTTCCATGACCAGAACGCTGACAAGATCCAAGGCGCAAACGTGAACGGCGTTGCTCCGACCTTCGAAAACATCGCATCGGGCGACTACCCGGTTTCGCGTTCGCTTTACTTCTACGTGAAGAAAGCGCATGTCGGCGTTGTTCCGGGCATCATGGAGTTCGTTGGCGAGTTCACCTCGGCCGGCGCTTCGGGCAATGGCGGCTACCTGCAGTCGAAGGGCCTGATCCCGCTGACCGGGTCGGAGCACTCGGCGAACCAGGCGAAAGTCATGGGCCTGACCGAGATGACCGGCGACGAGTGGAACTAATCCACTAAGACGATAGGACGCTCCGGTTCGCCGGAGCGTCTTCATTTTTTTTAGTTTATAGAATTCCCAAGAATTCGGGCTTTAGCCCTGAGCGGTGATAGAGGGGTCTGCCATGATCGGCGCCGCAGCATTGGCGATTGTCGTGCTCAGCGTGGCGATTTACGTCTTTGGACGCAGCCGCGCGATCTCTTCAGCGAAGGGAAGTTTAAAGAACCTGCATTCTCGCCCGTCGTATCACGGGCTGTTCTGCGCGCTGTGGACTTTCCTCGTAGGGATCGTCCTCATTCTGGTGCTCGGCGTCTTGTCGCGGCAGTACATCGAAAGCGAACTCGGCGGCAGGCTGGACGGCTATGTCGCGGAAAGCCAGTTGCCCGATGACGGGCTGGCCGCGCTGGAGGGCGTGGGCAATCTGGATGACGCCATCGCCGCTTTGGAGGGCGTCCCCGCAGATGAAGCGACGCTTGCCTTCACCCGCGCCGAGATAGAGCGCTTTCGCGACATACGCGGTGGATCCGCGCGTTTCGAGACGACGAACCTGCAGGCGCAGCTTGAGGATATTCAACGGCGCTTGATCATCGGGGACTCGATCGCAATCGCGGAGGGGCGCGTTCCGTCGCGCATCGACCGGCTGCGCCTGAACCTTGCGCAAGAGTTCCGTGAGCAAGAGCAGCTCCGTCAGTATGCGATCGGCGGACTGGCTCTGGCGGCTGCGCTTTTGACCGCATTGATCACGTTTTTCCGGGTTAGCCTGCCGTTCCGGGCTCGCAACCGAAGCGAGCGGCTGATCCGGTTCACGCTTTTCATCTGTGCAGCCGTCGCGATTTTCACCACCCTGGGCATCGTGCTGTCTCTGATCGGTGAAACGCTGATCTTCTTTGACAAGATGGATTGGCGCGTAAGCGACTTCTTCTTCGGGACAAACTGGAGCCCGCTGTCAAACCAGCGGGAAGGCTTCATCTCGCCCGAGGACATCGGTTGGCTGCCGCTCCTGGCCGGCACGTTCATGATCACTTTCATCGCAATGCTGGTCGCCGTGCCGATCGGCTTGATGGCGGCGATCTACCTGTCCGACTACGCAAGCCCACGTGTGCGCGCCTTCGCGAAACCAATGCTGGAGATCCTCGCGGGCATCCCGACCGTGGTCTACGGCTTCTTCGCGGCGATCTTCGTCGCGCCGTTGATCCGCGACCTCGGTCAATCGATTGGTCTCGATGTGAGTTCGCAAAGCGCGCTCGCCGCCGGCATCGTCATGGGGATCATGATCATCCCGTTTATCTCGTCGCTGTCGGATGACGTGATCAACGCGGTGCCGCAGAGCTTGCGCGACGGGTCGTATGGATTGGGCGCGACGAAAGCGGAAACGATCCGCACGGTGATCCTTCCAGCGGCGCTTCCCGGCATCATCTCCGCCGTGATCCTGGGCGTCTCCCGTGCTGTGGGTGAAACGATGATCGTGGTGATGGCCGCGGGCCAGGGGCCCAATCTCACGTGGAACCCGCTCGAGACCGTCACGACCGTCACCGTTCAGATCGTGATGCTGATTATCGGAGACACCGAAGCTGAATTGTCGGCTGGTCCCGCGTTCACTCTGGGCTTCGCGCTCTTCGTGGTGACGCTGACACTGAACTTCATCGCGCTCCGGATTGTCCGGAAGTACCGCGAACTGTACGACTAATCGAAAGCGGGAGCACCCCTCATGGTGGATATGAAGGCTCTGTCGGACTACCACACTTCCGACGCCGCTAAGAAGTTCATGCGCAAGCGCCATCGCTCCGAGGCGCGGTTCAAAGCCATCGGCGTGATCGCTATTTTGCTGGCCTTGGGCGCGCTTGTTTCGTTGGCTTGGACGATCGGATCGAACGCGGTGCGCGCGCTTTACGAGTACGATGTCACGGTCGATATCTCGTTTCCCCAGGACGCGTTTGACCGCTCGACAGCGGTGAAAGACTTCGAACGTCCGCTGATCGAACAAGGCATCCTGTCCGAAGACTCGATCATCCGACGCGAGTTTCGCAACCAAACCCGCATAGCGATCGAAAAGACCTTTCTCGCTCAGTTCGACGGCGTCCCCGAAGATAGGCGAGGCAATGTGCTGGAACTGCTCTCTCGGGGCAGTGTCGACACCTTGTCGGACGCAGTGCTGGAAGGAACCTACGGCCCTGGCGATGTCGTTCAGGATTTCCCGGCGCTCCTGTCTGACGATGCGCAGCTCTATTACAAGGGCGGCTTTGGTTCGGTCGATTTCGTAGACACGGCGGGGACACTGGACCTCGTCGACAAAGGCGACGGCCGCGTGGACCTTCTCGCCGCAGCGAATGATTTCTCCGAGCCGTTCGCGCTGGTGAAAGAGGCTCTGCTCGATCAAGCCTTGATCGTCGAGCGCGATGCGCGTCGTCAGGCGGCGGCCGTCGGCACGATGCAGGGAATTCTTGAGGACGCCGGTCTCTCTGAAGAAGAGCGGACCGAAGCGGAAGATGCTCTGAACCGTTTCGTCCGCGAAGAAGAGCGCTTGACGAACCTGGCGACTTCGTTGCGCCAACGCGCGAATTCGCCGGGAGGGCGCGAGGAGCTCAGTGAGGATTCGCCATCGGTTCTGGTCTTCGTGAACGGCGGAACGATCAAGATCGACGAGTTCAACGGCGCGAACCAACTGACCGGCTCGGTCTTGCGGCCGTTGAGCGCAATGGCGCAGGCGCCCGCCGGCGAATGGCGCATCGGCATGCTGGAAGGTTCTGAAAGTTCCCGGCGGATCAAGGACCAAGACGTGGTCTGGTTGGAAGAGCTGAAAGAGAAAGGCCTCGTGATCTCCAAGCCGAACTGGCCCTTCCTTCTCGAAGGCGACTCCCGCGAGGCGGAACTCGCCGGCGTATGGGGCGGGATCGTCGGCAGCTTCTGGACGATGATTGTGACCTTCGCCATCGCCTTCCCAATCGGCGTCATGGCGGCGATCTACCTCGAGGAATTCGCCCAGAAGAACAGCTTCACCGACTTCATCGAGGTGAACATCAACAATCTGGCGGCGATCCCGTCGATTATCTTCGGTCTGTTTGGTCTTTTGCTGTTGTTGTCCGGTTTCAAGGTGCCGTTCTTCGGCGGCGAGATCGAGATCGGCGGATGGGCCAAGGAGTTCAGGTCCGCCGCCTTTGTAGGCGGTATCGTCCTGGCGCTGATGACGCTGCCGACGATCATCATCGCGGCGCGGGCGTCGGTGCGCGCCGTGCCGCCGTCGATCCGCGACGCGGCGCTTGGCCTTGGCGCGTCGAAAGTTCAGACCGTGTTCCACCACGTGCTTCCGCTGGCGATGCCAGGCATCATGACCGGCACGATCATTGGCATGGCTCAGGCGCTTGGGGAGACAGCCCCGCTGCTCATGGTCGGAATGGTCGGCTTTTTCGCAGACGTTTCAACGGGCGTCGCTGACCCGACCACTGTAATGCCGGCGTTGGTCTACTTCTGGTCCGACTATCCAGAAAAACTCTTCGAGCTGAAGACGTCGCTCGCGATTGTCGTGCTGTTGTTGTTCCTGATCGCGATGAACACCTTGGCGATCATTCTACGTAAACGCTTCGAACGCCGCTGGTAGGTTGTGAGCTCCGAGCTCAAGACCCTGGACCGGTTTCTGGAAAGGATCGCTCAGAATGTCTGATCAAGTCGAGACAACCACCCCGGTCGCCTCCGGCGGCGGCGCAGACCCGAACGCAGCCGTGAAGATGGTCGGCAAGGGCGTCAACGTCTATTACGGCGACGCGCACGCCATCAAGGATGTCTCGATCGACATTCTCGACAAGACGGTCACGGCCTTCATCGGGCCGTCCGGCTGCGGCAAGTCGACGTTTCTGCGCTGTCTGAACCGCATGAACGACACGATCGACGTGGCGCGCATCACCGGGACGATCGAGCTCGACGGTCAGAACATCTACGATAAGAACATCGACCCTGTGCAGTTGCGCGCCCGCGTCGGCATGGTGTTCCAAAAACCGAACCCGTTCCCAAAGTCGATCTATGACAACGTCGCCTACGGTCCGCGGATCCACGGCCTCGTCGCCAACAAAGCGGATCTGGATGTGATCGTCGAAAGCTCGCTGCGTCGCGCGGCGATGTGGGACGAGGTTAAGGATCGCCTCGATCAACCCGGTACGGGCCTCTCGGGTGGTCAGCAGCAGCGCCTGTGCATCGCCCGTGCGATCGCCACAGCACCTGAGGTCCTGCTGATGGACGAGCCGGCTTCGGCCCTCGATCCGATCGCGACCGCGAAGATCGAAGAGCTGATCGACGAATTGCGCGAAAACTACTCGATCGTGATCGTCACACACTCAATGCAGCAAGCCGCGCGCGTCAGCCAGAAAACGGCGTTCTTCCATCTTGGCATCCTGGTCGAGTACGATGATACGTCGAAAATCTTCACCAACCCGACGGATCAGCGCACTCAGGATTACATTACTGGGCGCTTTGGCTGATCTATAGTGGTATAGACATGAAGCCAGTTCGGTCTGGCTGTTTGGGAATTCTGTTGAGGCAGAGGTATGGCGCCACACATCGTCAGCGCCTTCGAGTCCGATCTGCAGGAATTGCGGGCGCGGCTGTCGGAGATGGGCGGTCTGGCAGAAGAGCAGCTTTCTGAGTCTTTGGATGCGGTTCGCCGACGCGATCTGCCGCTCGCTCGGCGTGTCATCACAAAGGATCTGGAGCTGGATCAGCGGGAGATAGCTCTCGAAGAACTCGCCGTGCGCACCCTGGCGCTACGGCAGCCCCTTGCTCAGGATCTAAGAGAAACCATAGCCGCCCTGAAGATCGCGTCGACATTGGAGCGGATCGGCGATCTCTCCAAGAGCATCGCAAAGCGCGTGAGCCCGATGTCGGAGACGGATCTCGCGGCGATTGGCGGCGAGCGCTTGAACAACTCGATCCTTGGCATGGGGCAGCTCGCACAGACGCAGCTTTCGGATGTGCTCGACGCTTACGGCGCGCGAGACACCGCTGCAGCTGTGAACGTTTGGCGGCGCGACGTCGAGATCGACGAGCTGTACAACAGCCTGTTTCGAGAGTTGATCGACCTGATGACCCGCGAACGCGGCGCAGTTAGCCACGGAGCGCATCTGATGTTCGTTGCGAAGAACCTCGAAAGGATCGGCGATCACGCCACCTTTATCGCGGAGATGACGTATTACGTCGTCATCGGACAGCCGCTCAGCGACGACCGCCCGAAAGGCGACCCTCTCTTTCCACTTCCCGAAGTCGACAGTCTAACGGATCGCGAAACCGTTTAGTTGAACGGAGATCAGGAATATGGCCGCACGTATCTTGGTTACTGAGGATGAAGAGGCGCTCTGCGCGCTGTTGGAGTACAATCTGACGCGAGAGGGTTTTGAAGTGACCCTCTGCCGGAACGGCGAAGAGACGCTGGACGCCCTTAAGGACGAAAAGCCGGATCTGTTGTTGCTGGATTGGATGCTGCCCCATGTATCGGGGATCGAGATCTGTCGACAGGTCCGGGCGCGCGCGGAAATGCGCGACATTCCCATCATCATGCTGACGGCGCGCGGCGAAGAGGAGGATCGGATCCGCGGTCTGGACACCGGCGCGGACGACTACCTGACAAAGCCGTTCTCAATGACCGAGCTGCTCGCGCGGGTCCGCGCTGTTCTTCGTCGTTCGCGGCCGACGCTCTCAGGCGATATCGCGACGTTTGGCGATATCATTCTTGATCGAGAGACCCGGCGCGTCCGCCGAGCCGACCGAGAGATCCATGTCGGCCCGACCGAATTCCGGCTCCTCGACTGTCTGCTCCAACGGCCAGGGCGCGTTTACAGCCGCGAGCAGTAGCTCGACCTTGTGTGGGGCCGCGACGTCTATGTCGAAGCGCGAACGGTCGACGTGCATGTCGGCCGCTTGCGCAAGGCGCTCAACAGATCGACCGATCGCGATCCGATCCGGACCGTCCGCGCCGCCGGCTACGCGCTTGACGAGACCTACAGCTCAGGTCGCGAGCCGCAGCGCGACGATGAAACGGACGCCGCCGTTTAGACGGCGTCCGCTCTTGATTTCGGCCTGAAGATTATGCGGTAGCGGCGCGGCGACCCCGATCGCGGTCGCGATCCCGGCGGGACGACATCGGCTGATAGGCGACGGCCACATGCGCTTCGCAATACGGCTTGTCTGGCGCGCATGGCAGGCCGCAAAAATAGAAATCGTCCGTGCTCGGATCGCCAATCGGCCACTTGCACGTCCGCTCGTTGAGCTCCAGCAGCGTCAGCTTACGCGCGCTGCGCTCGACTTCCGCCGCAAGAACAGCAAGCGGGTTCGGAGCCTGTTCGACGACTTCGGGCGCAATCTCGGCCTCGGCGGCGGTCGCCCGAGCCGAGGGAGCTGGCGCAGGGGTCTCAGGCTCGACCGCTCGCGGAGCGGTCGGCTCCGGCTTGGGCGGCGTTGCAGGTTCGTTTATTTCCACAGTTGTCGTTTTTCCCATTTGCGTACGGTTGGACAGCCCAAGTCGATGGACTTTACCAATAACGGCGTTGCGGCTCACACCACCGAGCGCTTTCGCGATCTGGCTGGCTGTTAGTCCTTCGGCCCAAAGCTCTTTCAGCTTCTCGACGCGTTCGTCGGTCCAGGACATGAAGGTCTCCCCAGAATAAATAGTCCAAAATCCGCGTTTGTCACTCTGATGACGACAAGCCCCAACGGGCCCCGATGCAAAACCGGTTCCCCTACCTGTTGCCTCTCGGTTCAGGAACGCATAGCACCCTTTAGCAACTTGCGACCGCCGGGACAATCGGGCCGATTGCTTTGGGGCGCCAAAAGTCGAGATTTAGGCGCCGCCAGACCCGCCAGGCGTCGTTGCTCTGACCGCGAGACGCGATCTGGATGAAAGCTGAATTGAGAGATCAAGCCGCGCCTGCCGATGCAACCGGACCGGGCTCAGTCCCACACAAAATGGGCGTCAGGCGATTTGGACACACAAATGTCCTCGGCGTCCAAACGCTGCTGAAGCGCGAGGTTTTGCGTTTCCTGACCGTCTACACGCAGACGCTGCTTGCGCCCATTGCGACAGCGGCGCTGTTCTTGTTTGTGTTCTCTCTCGCCTTGGCCGACCGGCGCGGCGAGGTCTTGGGAACCCCCTTTATCGCCTTTTTGGCGCCGGGCATCGTGATGATGACGGTCATCCAGAATGCGTTCGCCAACACGTCCTCGTCGATGATCATCGCCAAAGTGCAGGGCAACATCGTCGACACCCTGATGCCGCCTCTGTCTGCCGGTGAACTGACCTTCGGGATCGCGATCGGCGGCGCAGTCCGAGGCGTGTTGGTCGCGGTTCTCGCCGGGGCTGTGCTGTTTCCCGCCGCGGGCGTCGGCCTGGCCGAGCCGCTCTGGGCGCTCTTTTTCGTATGTTCAGGCGCTTTGTTGCTGTCGTTGATCGGCCTCGCCGGCGGGATCTGGGCGGACAAGTTTGATCATATGGCCGCTGTGACGAACTTCGTCGTCACGCCGCTCAGTTTTCTTTCGGGCACCTTCTACTCGATCGAGGCGCTGCCGCCGGCAATGGCGGCGCTGCTGCGCTATAACCCCTTCTTTTACCTCATCGACGGCTTCAGGTATGGGGCCTTGGGCGTATCTGACAGCGAACCATGGGTCGGAGCGCTGGTCATAATCGCTGCAAACATCGCGATGTGGGCGCTCTGCTGGCGATTGTTCAAAATTGGCTACAAACTGCAGAGTTGACGCCATTCGTTGACAACTCGGAAAGTGCGGGGAATAGTTTTGGAGCGCCCCAGTGCTGAGCTTTGGTTTTGCCGAGCTTGGAGATGGGGCGTCTTGTTTTGGAGGCGTTCCCATCGATATTGGGCAAGCCCTTCAACGAGGAGACCATTCGGGAATAGCCCCGCCCAGCGCCGCTGGGCGAGGGCCTTGGTATTTTGGAGGCCGTGCCGTGATCTCACCGGTGATGCCGACCTACGCTCGCGCGCCTTTGTCTTTCGAGAGGGGCGAGGGCTGCTGGCTGATTGACGACAAGGGCGATCGCTACCTCGATTTCGGGGCTGGCATCGCCGTGAATGCGCTCGGACATGCGCATCCGGCGCTGGTCGAGGCGCTGAGCGATCAGGCGCGACGACTTTGGCACACCTCCAACCTTTACCGCGTTCCCGGGCAGGAGAAGCTCGCGGAGCTGCTCATAGAGCATACGTTCGCGGACACCGTGTTCTTCACCAACTCCGGCGCTGAGGCGATGGAGGGCTGCCTGAAGGCGGCCCGCAAATTCCATAGCCACAACGGCTCGCCAGAGCGCACCCGGTTTGTCACCTTCGAAGGCTCGTTCCACGGACGGACGATGTTCACCATCGCGGCGGCCGGGCAAGACAAGCTGGTGAACGGTTTCGGCCCAATGCCGGAGTGTTTCGACCGCGTGCCCTTTGGCGATCACGAAGCGCTAAAGGCGGCGATCGGCCCCGAAACGGCAGCGGTGGTGATCGAGCCCGTTCAAGGCGAAGGCGGCATCGTCCCGGTTCCTGCCCAGTGCCTGAAAGGCCTGCGCGAGCTGTGCGACGATCATGGCGTGTTGCTGATCTTTGACGAGATCCAATGCGGCATGGGCCGCACGGGCAAGCTCTTCGCCCACGAGTGGTCAGGCATCGAACCCGACCTCATGGCTGTTGCGAAAGGCATTGGCGGCGGTTTTCCCGTCGGCGCGTTCCTGGCGACCGAGACAGCCGCAGCCGGCATGACAGCCGGGACCCATGGCACGACTTACGGCGGCAATCCGCTGGCGATGGCGGTGGCGTCGAAGGTCATGGAGATCATGATTGCGCCAGGCTTTCTGGAGCACGTCTCCCGCGTATCAGGGGCTTTGCGTCAAGGTTTGGAAGGTCTCGTCGCGGCCCATCCGGACGTTTTCGAGCACGTGCGCGGCGAGGGTTTGATGCTCGGCTTGAAGTGCAAAACGGCGAATATGGACGTCGTGAACTCCGCCCGCGAGAGGGGGCTCTTGCTGGTTCCCGCTGGCGACAATGTGGTTCGCATCCTGCCGCCGCTGATCATCGAGCAAGCGGAGATCGACGAGGCGCTCCGACGTCTCGAAGCCGCCGCAACATCGCTCGAAAGCGGTGAGAAGGCGGCTTAAGGGCCGCCACATCCCTACTCTGAGACGACAGAAGGAACGCCCGATGAACGCGTTCGATATAGATACCGCGACGACGCTCGCGGGCCAGACCCGTCACTTTCTCGAACTCGACGAGATCCCGGCCGCGGACCTGCGCCGGATCCTCGACGTCAGTTCCGAACTCAAAGCGCGACGCGCCGGCATGCCAAAGGGCGCGCCGGATCCCGACGCGCCGCTTGACGGCCATGTGTTGGCGATGGTCTTCGCCAAGCCGTCGACGCGGACACGCGTCTCGTTCGATGTGGGAACCCGGCAACTCGGGGGCCGGACGATGGTCATGAACGGCGCAGATCTGCAGCTGGGTCGCGGCGAAACCATCGCCGACACCGCCAAGGTGCTGTCACGCTACGTCGATGCGATCATGATCCGAACCTTTGATCCTGCAGATGTTCGCGAACTCGCTGAAAACGCTGATATTCCTGTGATCAACGGTCTCACCGATCACTCGCATCCCTGCCAGATCATGGCGGACATCCTGACTTTCGAGGAACACCGCGGGCCGATCACCAAGCGCAAGATCGCCTGGACCGGAGACGGCAACAACGTCGCGGCGACCTGGGTGCAGGCGGCCACCGCTTTCGACTTCGAGATTACGATCGCCTGCCCTGAAAGTCTGCGCCCTGACGACGAGATCCTGTCGGCGGCGCGTGCGGCTGGGGCCAATCTTACGATCACCGAGAACGTGCGGGAGGCCGTCGCCGGCGCGGACGCGGTGGTCACCGACACCTGGCTTTCGATGAACGACCCGGACAATGTGCGCGAACGCCGCCACAATCTTCTGAGGTCTTACCAAGTCGACGCCGAGTTGATGGCGCACGCCAAACCGGACGCTCTCTTCATGCACTGTCTGCCAGCCCATCGCGGCGAGGAGGCGACGGCGGAGGTGATGGACGGCCCGCAGTCGGTGATCTTCGACGAGGCGGAAAACCGGCTTCACGTCCAGAAGGGTATTCTACTCTGGTGCCTGGGTCTTATCTGAAGGACGATGAAGACCGCTAGCCGGCGCTAGCTGGAGAGAGCAATGACCACGACTGAAGAGACCGGCTCCGCCATGGGAGAGACCCCAGGCGCGAGCGGAGGGGATGATGCGATCCTCCCCTTTCAATTGGACCGTTTAGACCTGCGCGGCGGCGTGGTGCGCCTGGACAAGACGCTCAACCAGATACTGGACCAGCACCGCTACCCTGGGCCCGTAAGCGCGCTTGTCGGCGAAGCGGTGCTGATAACGGCACTGATTGGCCGATCAATGAAACTGCGTCAGCGTTTCTCTTTGCAGGCCAAGGGGGATGGGGCGGTCTCGATGATCGCCACCGACTACTTCGCGCCTCAAGAGGAAGGCGAGCCGGCTCGGCTGCGCGCTTACGCGCAATTCGACGCCGACCGCGTGCCGGAGGTTGCTTCGGACCCGTTCTCGCTTCTGGGCGAAGGTCTGATGGCGATGACGATCGATCAAGGCAAGCACACGACGCCCTACCAGGGTCTGACCCCTCTGGTCGGCGGCGGATTGGCGAGCTGCGCCGAAACCTATTTTGCGCAATCGGTCCAGACCGCGACCCGATTTCAGCTGTCCCTGGGGCAAACAGCGGCCCCAGGCGAGAGCCCCCGTTGGCGCGCCGGCGGCGTGATGCTGCAGCATCTGCCCGATTTCGGCGAAGGCGCGACCCCGCCGGATGCGCCCTCGGGGGGGGACGGGTTGCTGTCGGCGCAGGACATCGCCGACATGGGAGATCAGCCCGACAATTGGCGACGGGCCAACATGTTGCTCGATACTGTCGAGACGATGGAGCTGATCGGCCCTCATGTCACGCCGGAGCGTTTGCTCATCCGCCTCTTCCACGAGGAGCAGCCGCGCGTCTACCCCGCGCAAACGGTTGTCTTCGGCTGTACGTGCAGCAGGGAGAAGGTCGTCTCGCTGATGGCCGGCTACCCTGAGACAACCGTGCAAGACATGGTCACAGAAGACGGTGAGATCGTTGCGGATTGTCAGTTCTGCGGCGCGCAGTACCGCTTCGACCTTGAAGAGATGCTGGCTGACCGCCTCGCTGCGCAAAACCTATCGCGCGCAGGCTAAGCTATTGAGCCGCCTGCGCCTTTTCTAGGAATTCGTCGACCTGCTCTGGGGTCGTCGCAAACGAACAAACAAGACGGGCCTGGACCCGACCTTCGGAGGCGTCTTCGTCCTGCCACGCCGGCTCAAGATAGTAGTCGGCTCCGGCGGCTCTAAGGGCCTGATGCGTCCGGGCCTCCATCTCGACGAACATCATGTTCGCCTCGACCGGATGCGCGAGACGCATCGACGGGATCTGCCGCAGCCCCTCGGCCAAGCGATCGGCCATCGCGTTGGCGCGCCCGGCCAAGCGCAGCCATAGACCGTCTTTCAGCCACGCCTCCATCTGCGCGGACACGAACCGCATCTTCGAGAACAGATGCCCACCGCGCTTGCGGCGATAGGCGATCTCATCGGCGAGCCCTGGGTCGAAGACGACAACCGCCTCGGCCGCCATCGCACCGCATTTCGTGGCGCCCAGACAGAGAATGTCGACACCCGCTTTCCACGACATCTCCGCCGGCGAATGGTTCGTCCGAGCGATCGCGTTGGAGAAACGCGTGCCGTCCATGTGAACACGAAGCCCGGCGCCGTGGGCGATACCGGCCAGCTCGGCGACTTCATCCGCTGAATACAGCGCCCCGGCCTCAGTCGCCTGCGTCAGCGAGAGGACGCGAGGCTGATGGCTGTGGACGCCGTGCCCGCCGCCCTTCCGGAGCGCCTCGGTGAGCACATTCGCCGAGATCTTGGCGTCATCGCCGTCAAGCAACGCGAGTTTGCCGCCGCCGATGTAAAACTCCGGCGCCCCACACTCGTCCTCTTCGACATGGGCTTGGCGATGACACAGGATCGAGCCCCATACCGGCGTTACCGCGGAAAGCGCTAGAGCGTTCGCCGCCGACCCAGTCGCGACGAGAAAAACAGCCGCATCCTCGTGTTCAAAGGTTTCTTGGATCAGCGCCGTCGTCCGATCGGTCCAAGGGTCGCCGCCATAGGCTCCGGCGGCTCCGTCATTGGCCGCCGACAGCGCCGCCATGATCTCAGGCGCCACGCCGGACGCATTGTCGCTCGTGAACTTCACTCTTTATCCCTCATTCCCCAGCATGACCTGTCAGATCGTCTCGCTCACCACCCGATCAACCAACTCGTCTTCCGAGACCTCATACTCCGGCGTCGGCCATCCCTGGACCGAGACCCCGGCCAGGTGCACGCTGTTCGGGTCGCCGCTGATCAATGGATGCCAGGGATACAGATCATACCCTTCGGCCACCAACCGGTACGCGCAGGTGCGCGGCATCCAGTTCTTCGTCTCCAAGACGCTCTCTGGCGTCAGAACCACGCATTGCGGCACAAGCTGCTTGCGAAGCTGGTAGTTTCCACATCGGCATGTCTCGGGATCGAAAAGCCGACAACTGACATCCGTGTACCAGACGCGATCCGTCTCGTCGTCTTCGAGCTTCAGCAGGCAACACTTTCCGCATCCGTCGCAGAGCGCCTCCCATTCCTCCGACGACAGTTCGTCCAGCGGCTTTTTCCGCCAGAACCCTGGCTCAAGCGCCATCCCCAGCTCCGCTGAATAGGGCGGCGACGCCGTCGAAGGCGAGCATTGCGATGAACCAGACCACAGCGCCAAAGAGAACGACCGCCGCAACCTGCAGGATCACGTTGCGCGGCGTCAGCCGCCAGTCGAGCGGAGGGTCTTCCAGACCACCGTCCCCCTCCATGCCCCAGCGCTTCCGCACTTCAGGCCCTGTCAGCGCTCCGCCGGCTTCATGACGCAACTGATCAAGTTTCGCTTGGGCGTCTTTGGATGTTTCGTCGGATTGGCTCATGTCGACTTCTTGTGCAAAAAGCGGCGCACCAAATCTCGCCGAAACGTGAGATGCGTCGCGCCAGGTTTTTCGCCACCCTCCTAGCGCCGGCCCGCGTCTGTCAAGAAGTCGGCGACTCAGTATGAAAGGACCGCCATGCGCCGTCTCGTTTCTCCATGGAAAGCCGCTCTGGGTCTCGCCCTCGCGGTCGGTCTGACAAGCGGCGTCTCGTCACTTCTTTTCGCCAGCTCGCCCGATGAATTGTTCGAGAGCAAACTGGTGAGCGTCGCCGAGCCATTCGCCCCGCCGGCGATCCCGCTGCCAATGGCGCCAGGAACGGGTCTCGCAGACCACAAGGGCAAAGTCGTCGTCGCGGTCTTTTGGGCGACATGGTGCCCGGTTTGCCTACGCGAGATGCCCGAGATCGACGCGCTCAGCGCCGAAATGAGCGACGAGGGGGTCGTCGTGCTGCCCTTGTCGTTGGACACGGGAGACGAAGCGCCGGCGAAAGTCCAAGCCTACTTTGACGAAAAGCTGTTCAAGCACCTGCCGGTGATCGTCGATCCCGGCGGGATGAACGCAGGTGCGATCGGACTTCGCGGCACGCCAACCTCGTTTGTGCTCAATAAGGACGGCCTCGTGGTCGCGGCGATCGAAGGCAATGCGCATTGGGGCAGCGACGCCGCCCGCAGGTATCTGCGCGAGCTTCTGGCCGAATGACGCGCGCCTAAGCGCTTCCTGGCCAGAAAGAAAGGGCGCGCTGACCGATCCAGGTCTCCGGCGCCCACCGCGCGACGAAGAACGCCGCGATGAAACCGGTCGCGCCGACGAGGCCGAAGATCTGCGGCGTGCTCAACCCGACCTGAACCAGAAGCGCGACAACGACCGCCGAGGTCGCCATCAGTGCGGAGTCGATCATGTTGGAACAGGCCACGATCCGGCCACGCTCGCCTTCCGGGGCTGCGTTCTGATAGACGGCGTTAAGCGGCGTCACATAGAAACCGGCGCAGGCCGCGAGCATCACGAAGTCAAAGAGCACGCGCCACCCTGACCCCGACGCCAGAAAGTCCGAGATGTTCATCAACGCCTCGGCGTCCTGAGCTGGCGGGGCGCTGGTCGCGATCATCAAGTCGATCGAAAAGATCGCGATGCCGACGGCGGCCCAAGGCGCGTAGCCGACCTTGATCTGACCGCGATAAACCACTCCGCAGAGCATCGCGCCGATGGCGACGCCGATCGAGAAACCCGCGAGCAGGAGCGTCAAAACCGTCTCATCCGCCCCAAGCTGGTTCTTTGTGAACGGGGCGAGCAGAGACATGAACGTCGCGCCGGCGAACCAAAACCAGCTGATGGCCACGATCGTTCGGAACGCCACAGGCTGCGCGCGCGTGACGGCGAAGACCTTCGCCATCGCCGGGACGACCGTCCAATCGACCGCCACGGAACGGTCTCGCGGCGGGGCGGGCAGCGCATAGAGGCTCGAGACCCACCCGATGACTGCGATCGCGACAACGGCGATCGAGGTCCATAGAATGCCGGCCTCGGTCAGGATTAGGTTCGTTCCCACAATCGTTCCAAGCAGAATCGAGAGGAAGGTCGCCGCCTGGATCAGGCCGTTTCCAGTCACCAACTCTCGCTTCGGCAGGTATTGCGGCAGCACGCCGTACTTGATTGGCGCGAAGAATGCGGACTGCGCCCCCATCAGGAACAGTAGGATAAAGAGCGGGATCAACTGCTGCATGTGATAGGCGACGGCCGCCCCGATCATCAGGATGATCTCGACGAATTTCACCCAGCGCATCATCACAGCCTTGTCGACGCTGTCGGAGATCTGGCCCGCGAAAGGCGAAAAGATCGCAAACGGAAGGATGAAGACGCCCGCCGCAATCGGCGCAAGAACCTCCAGACTGATCTCCAGGTCCGAGGCGAGGCGATAGGTCAGCAGCGCGATGAAGGCGTTTTTGAAGACGTTGTCGTTAAACGCGCCGAGCGCTTGAACCAGAAAGAGCGGCGTGAACCTCCGCGATCCCAGCAACGGTCCGCTTGCCGGAACCGGATCCATGAAGGCGCGCTCCGGCGCATTCGGATAAATCGGGTCAATGCCGACGGCGACGCCGCCAGCGTCTTCCTGCAACGGCGCCTCAGGCGTCCGCTGAGGCTCTGCGTCCGCGCTGCGCGGAGGTTCCGAGTTCCCCGACCCGTTCGTTGTCGTCATTCGTCAGCCCCAGCCTGTGTCGCTCGCGCGCGGCGGCGATCTGTTCAGGATCGCCATGTTCTTCAATGAGTTCCATGGTCCGTGTTTCGATCCGGATCTCGATCTCCCGCATAAACGTGTCCTTGTCGAGACCGGGGGGGATCGGCTCCATAAACTCGATGACGCAGGTTCTCCCGATATTCTTGCGCCACTCGCGTTTCGGCCAGATCAGCCCGCACGACAACGCCACCGGGTGCGCGGGCGCTCCCAGCGCCTCGTAGATATGAAACACTCCGCTGCGATAGCGCTGACGGGAGCCGATGCGCATCAACTCGCCTTCCGGGTAGATCAGGATTGGACGCCCTTCGGCATAGACGCGCTGGGCCCCCTCGACGACGTCCCTCAGGTGGTTCTTTCGGCCGCCGTCGACCGATACCAAGATGTATTCCAGTTTGCGGATGACCGGGCCGATCAGTGGGTAGCGCTCAAGCTCCTTCATCGCGATCGCAGCGAGATCCGGATAGATATCGAGCGGAAAAAAGGTGTCGAGCTCGCTTTGATGCTTTGACACGATCAGCGCCGGCCGCTCCCCGTCTTTGAACTGCTCCAGACCCCGGATCTCGATTTTGGCGCCAATGATGTTTCGGGTCAGGAATTGTGATCCGCGCGCCCAGCGCCGCAGCATCCACCGCATCGATTTCGGGGTTCGATCGACGAAAGTCACCACCAAAGCGACCGCTGCGATCGACAGAGTCCAGCCGACAAAGGCGATGTTCAAAACAGTGCTGCGCATCGAGCCCTTCTCGCCTAAGCGGCCATCTTCGAATCCTTATCGCAGGATCTTCATACCGCGATTCATCGCCGGTCGTGTTTCACGAACAGCGTTCACGGTAATTATCGATCGCGCTTGGAGCGTCAATCAATTATGAACAGCGCTCAGAAAAAATTCGGAGCATGTTTCTCAGATGGCCCGGGCAAAGCGCAGCCCCGAAGCAACCGAGGCGATGCGGCGGGATTTGGTCGCCGCGGCGCGAACACTCATCGCCTCGGAGGGGCATAAAGGGCTCACCGCCCGAAGGCTTGCAGCCAAGCTCGGCTGGGCCGTCGGCACGATCTACACGATCGCACCGACCCTCGACGTTATCGTCCTCGAAGCCAACGCGGCCGAGCTCGCGGATCTTCGGGACGCCCTGATCGCCCAGGATATGAAATTGACGTCTGGGGCCAGTCCTGCGGACAGGCTCCAAGCGATGGCGGAAACCTATGTCGCTTTCGCCCAATCACGCGCTCACAACTGGGCCGCGATCTTCGAGCGAGAAGCCGAGGGAGACCCCCCAGAGTGTTATCTGGCTCGACAGCAAGAGCTTTTCGATCTCGCCGAAACCCTGGTGCGCCCGCTTACCGATGACGACGACGCCGCCCGGCGCGCGTCGCGCGCGCTTTGGGCCGCGCTGCAGGGCATCGCCGCGCTGGCGATGGCGGGACATCTCGGGCGTGTGTCCGCCGCCGGGGCCGAGGACCTCGCAAACTAAATGGTGCAGACATTTATTGCGGGATTGAAGGCGACGAAGACCTAGCCGCGCCAAGGCTTTCGCAAGGTCAAGGCTCCAGCAAGGTCGCAAGGATCCGCCGCGCTTGCGAGGCGTCTTGATCCATCTGCGCAATCAAAGGCTCAAGCCCGTCGAACTTCACCTCGGGTCGAAGATATGCGCAAAGCGCGACAGACAGTTCCGCGCCGTAGAGATCGCCGCTGAAGTCGAACAGGAAGGTTTCAAAGTTTGGGACCGTCTTGTCGAAGGTCGGTCTCAAACCCATCGAGGCCACGCCGTCATAGCGCCCGCGATGCGGTCCATCACGAACCTCAACCTTCACCGCGTAGATCCCATAGGCCGGGTGGAGAACGCCGTCGGGCAGCGCTTGATTGGCGGTGGGATACCCCAGATCACGTCCGCGTTGGTCCCCCTGGAGCACCTTTCCGTCGATCTTGTGCCAATCGCCGAGGATGCGCGCGGCCTCCTCGGGTCGGCCTTCTCGAAGCGCAGCGCGGGCGGCAGAGGACGAGAACGGCTCGCCATTCAACTCCGACGAGCCGACCTTGTCGATCACCTCGACGGCGAACCCGCAGTCTCGGCCAAGCTCAGCCAGCATAGCGACGTCGCCTGCGCGACCTTTGCCAAAACGAAAGTCGCGGCCGACGACAACGTGTCGTGTGTTGAGCCCTTCGGCCAAGACCTCTTTTGCGAACGCGCTTGGCGATAGGGAGGACAGTCTGCGCTCGAAAGGGAGGATGTAGAGATGCTTTACGCCCAACTGCGCCAGCTTTCGCGCCTTCTGCTCAGGGCTCGTCAGACGAAAGGGCGGCGCGTCGGCCTGGAAGAGCTCGCGCGGATGCGGCTCGAAGGTGACGACGCCTTGAGCGATCCCGAGTTGGGCGGCCGCTCGGCCCGCCGCCTCCACGACGAGGCGATGCCCTCGGTGCACGCCGTCGAAGTTGCCCAGCGCCACGCCGACGGGCGGCGTCGATGCGCCTTCAAACGGCGGCAACCCTTCGAGGATCTGCATACGGCGCGTCCAACCCACCTAGCCAATCGTGGACAGCGGTATGGCCGAGCTGCGGAGGCGGCGCAAGACGGTTTCAGAAGGAAACGCAGAGAGCGAAGGCGAGGCTTCGAGTTCAGGCTGCGGCCGACACCAGTTCCGCCCGGCTGGGCGCCAGCACCCGAGCTTCGCCCTCGAGGACGATCGAGTCCCCAACCAGGCAAGCGCAGTCGATCGTCAAGCGGCGTTTGTCGAGGATGATCTCGGAGACGCGACACCTGGCGAGGACGGTATCGCCCGGGCGCACCGGCGCCCGAAACTTCAAAGACTGGCCCAGGTAAACCGACCCATGACCTGGCAGCTCTTCACCGATCACAGCGGAGATCAAGCCAGCCGGCAGGATGCCGTGCGCGATGACCCCGCCGAACGGCGTCGAGGCGGCGTAGTCTTCGCAGAAGTGAATTGGGTTCAAGTCGCCGGAAATCCGCCCGAACGCCTCAATGTCTTCGCGAGAGACAGTGCGCGCGCGGGTGCGCTCCATGCCGACGGTCAAATCTTCGATGAAAATAGTGCGCGACATGCCCACGCCTCCAAACCTGAACTCAGAGCTCAGGGTAAGCGAAAGCGCTGCGGCGCACAAGCCCGCGACGTAATTATATTGCTTAAGGCACGAAGGTAACGGAAGAAACTATCTCAGCCGGCCAATGGTGTAGCGTGGCGAACGCTCGGTCTCTACTAGATATTGTGCTAAGAGCTCGGGATCAGGACGCTCTGGATCATCCCCCAACTCACCAGCAGCCAATCCGCCTGAGACGAAAAGACAGTCCAGATCGGCGTTTTGCGCTCCCAGAACATCCGTATTGATTCCATCGCCGATGGCGAGAACGCGCTCTTTCGGGAGGTTCCGGCCGACGACTTCGGCGACCGTCCGCATCGCCAAATCGTATATCGGCGGGTTCGGCTTGCCGAAATAGCGCGTGCGCCCGCCGGCTTGCTCATAAACCTGAGCGATGGCGCCTGCGCAGTACAAGCGTTCCTCCCCGCGGTCGACGATGATATCGGGGTTTGCGCACAGAAACATCAGATCCCGCTCGACGCCGGCGCGCACCAGATCTGCGTAATCCTCAGGCGTCTCGACCGTATCGTCGAACAGGCCCGTGCACAGAATATGCTCCGCCTGATCGAGATCGGACCTTTGCAGATCGAGTCCCTCCCAGACCGAATTGTCGCGATCGGGTCCGACAATATGCGAGCGACGCCCCCATTTTCCCGAAGCGAGTTCATCCCGCGTCGCGTCTCCGGAGGACACGATCGCATCGAACGAGTCCTCCGGCGCATTCAAACCTGCGAGGTGGCGGCGCACAGCCGGGTTCGGCCGCGGCGCGTTTGTCAAAAGGACGACCTTGCCGCCTCTCGCACGATAGCCCTGAAGCGCCGCAACCGCCGCGGGAAACGGTGTGACCCCGTTGTGGTAGCAGCCCCAAAGATCACACAGGACTGCGTCATACTGGTCCGAGATCTCCGCAAGCCCGTTGATCAGCGTCGTCCGCTCGTCCGCCATTACGCCACTCCAAATAAAAAGCCGCGCCTCTCGTAGGGGGCGCGGGCCTGAGGGTCAATTAGACCGAGAGAGTAGCGCGTCGAACGAGATGTCGACGGACGCAGACGCTTTACGACTTCAGCTCGCGCGGCGGGGCCAGCGCTTCGCCTTGCGCGTAGGAAACGCCGACGGCGATCGCGGCTTGAAGCTCTTCTTCGCGCTCGACTTTCTCGACCACGAGTTCGACGCCGAGCTCTTTGAAGACCGCGTTGAGCCGCTGCGCGCCCGTACGCGACGACTGCACGCGCTCGAGGAACTCCTGGGCTCCAACCTTGAAGTACTTGAACCCGACCTTGGAGAAGAGCTCCACATCGACGCTCCAGTCGACGATATGGTCGAGAGAGAAACAGAACCCTTTCTCTCGCAGACGCTGCAGGATGCCGAGATCCGTATCGTTCAGGTCGCCAAGCTCGAGCTGATTGAGTTCGAAGATCAGATGCTGTCCCAGTTTGTCGAATGTCGACAGATGCGCGATCAGCGGGCGCAAGAACTCCTCGTCGCGCAAAGACGACAACGACACGTTGCAGAACAGACCAATCGACTTGTCCGCGTGCTGCAGGCGTTCGCTGGCGGCGATACACTGATTGATCGCAGCATTATCGACTTGATGAATGCCGCCGTCGACCTTCGCAGCGCGAATATGATGCGCGCGTGAGCTCAGATCGCCGTCCACCTCTCGCAGACGCGAGAAGCACTCAAAGAAGCGCGGCGTTTGATCGGGGAGCGAGAAGATGCCTTGAAAAACGATGCCGGCTTCGTCCAACCGCAGATCCGGATCGAACACCAGGGGCTTCTCCGGCTCAGCAGACTCTGAAGCGGCCGGCGCGCCAAGTTCGACGGGATCTTCTTCCTGTTCGGACACGGCATCGTCTTGCGGACCGACGGCTTCGGGCAAATCGCCATGCGCCAAATCGTCCTCAAGCTCGTCCTCAAGACTTTCTTCGGGCTCGATCACAGGCGCAATCTGTTCATCCTCAGACTTGCTTTCCACGGGATCGGGAGCCAGCGCCATCCGGGTCAACGTCTCGCCGTCGACGCTATCGCTCTCAGGCGTTGAGCTTTCATCAACATCCAAGAGATCAACGACGTCTTCCGAGATTTCGAGGTCTTGCATTGAAACGTCGTCGATCGCGTTGTCCTCGGACAGCACAGCGTCGGCCGTCGCAATGTCTTCTTCTTCATCTTGTTCAAAAGCGAAATCCGCGCTCAGAGCCAGCGCCCCGGCGGTCTGAGGAGCCGACGCATCCGCGAAGACCGCGGTTGTCGCGTCTCCTGCGAACGAGGCGGCGGCGCGCTCCAGTCGCGGCGCTTCGTCAGGCGCGGCGGCCGCGGCCATGTCAGCCAAAGCAACCTGCTTGGCCATCATGATCGCCTCCTGAACCGAATGCGCTTCAGGCTTTGTGGTTTTCGGGTCAGCAGCCTCAACCGGCTCTTCAAACGCCGCCTCGGCGTCTGCGCCGGTCATGCTCGAGAGCTGCTCGGAATTTCTGCGTGTTTCACCGACTGCGAGCGAAACGGCGCGCGCCAGTTTGTTGGCCTTTTCCTGAAAGTCGGAGAGGCGGCTCGCCATCTCGACCATGCGCGCTTCAAGACCCGCGGCGGCGGCGCGATCCAGAGACTGGCCCTCCTGAAGCGTGTCGAGACGCAAGGAGATGTCGTCGAAACGTTCGGTAAGCTTGGTGAGATCCGAAGCTCCCCCGACGCCCTCGCCGATCGTCGTCTCAAGCGTCGCCAGACGGCTCGCCACATCGCCAAGCGGCTCGATCAGCGCCGCGGGTTCGTCAGAGGCGTCCGCGGTTAGCGACGTCGGAGCAACGCCTTTGGCGACGGCGGCGTCAACGAGCTCCGCCAGTTCGTTCACAGCTTGACGGGTTTCCGCCAACGAGGCCTCCAGCGTCTCGGCCGTTTCATGAAGACCGATCAACTCCTCAGCAAGCAGTGGTCGTTCATCTTCGATCGTCTGCCAGTTTCGCAGGCTCATCAGGGCGGCGAAAACCGCGACCCCCAAAGCGATCATCGTAGCGACGCCGCCGAAAATTGATCCCAAAAGGCCGCCTAGAACAACGCCGATCGCTGCGGCCAAAAGGGGAAATCGACGAGACGAAAACATACCGGACATGTGATCACCGCTTCTCGCAGATCGGTTCTCAAACCCCAAACCTGCGTCATGGACTTGGCATTTCAGCCTTCACGCTGTGAACAACTTGCTGCGTTAGGGTTTACATCCGGTAAAAGGGTTAAGAATTCGAACTCCGCCGCGGATCATCGGGGTGATTGGATGGGGCGTCTGCTCGAAGTCGGGCCTCCGCGGCTTTATAAAGAGACTTGTTAGTGAAGTACGGAGGTCCTGTGGCCCATCCCAATACAGACGACGCGTCAATGACCACTCCGGGTTCTTTGGCGGCCATCGACCTTTTTGACGGGCTTTCGAACGAAGCCCGCGCTGAGATCGAAATGCGATGTGCTTGGCGCAGCTACGCCAAGGATGCTGAAATCTTCAATCGGCATTCGGACAGCCGATCAATCTACTTCATTGCAAAAGGGGCGGTTCGGATCGTGAACTTCGCCACATCCGGCCGCGAAGTCGCTTATGCGCGTGTGGGAGAGGGCGACTGTTTTGGCGAACTCTCCGCCGTTGACGGCCGCACACGATCTGCGTCGGTCGTCGCCCTTGAGCCGACGATTTGCGCCACGCTTGGTCCGGACACGCTGATCGAAGTGCTCCATCAACACCCGCAGGTCGCGGTCGAATTGTTGCGCAAGCTCGCGGGTATGGTGCGCGACAGCGACGAGCGCATACTTGATCTCGCCACCCTATCGGCGTTTCAACGCGTCTATGCCGAGCTGTTGAAGCTCGTGCGGAAGGACCCCGTCAACGCCAATTCTTGGCTGGTGCATCCATTGCCGACGCAGCTCGAGATCGCAGCCCAGGCGAGCACGACCCGCGAAACCGTCGCTCGGGTGCTCAGCCAACTGTCTCGCGACGGCCTCGTCGAGCGGAAGAGCCGAACGCTTTACATCCGGGACTACGAAGGCCTGCAGGAACTCGGGGGCGTGGGCGGCGGATCAGACGCCGACGCTGACAGCGGATGACAGCGGACCGCTAGTTTGCGCGCCGCCAGAGCGGGCGAACCTTCAGAAAAGCTCGGTAAGCGCCTTCTCCGACGAAAAGAAAGGGCTGACGGTCAAGCAGACGGCCCAACCACGCCAGTCTGGGCGTGGCGCGCCAGACCGCCAAAAACGCCTTGAACCCAGACACGATCGCGCCGTCGGCGCGACGCGCATGGAAGCGCGCGAGCAGTGCGGCTTGGCTTCGCCCATCGACATCGACCGCATCCGGACCACTGACGTCTCGCCAGCTGACGCTGTCCGAGGCCATTGTCTGATAAACCGAGATCTCGCGTCGGCACACCGGACAAGCGCCGTCATAGAAGACTTCGCTGGCGGCGGCGGGGTCCGGTAAAGCAGTTCTACTCTTTGACATCGTCATGACCCGACAGCTAGGTCCAAGCGCGATACGGTCCAGGCGCCCAGGCGCGCCCGATGGACGCACTTGAGGAACGAGGCCGACCGATGACCCCTCCACGCGCCGCTGTGCTCCTGGGCTACGCAGGGCTGATCCCTTTTGTCGGACTGGCCATCCTCGCGATCGCGGGCCCAATGGAGTGGCGAACCGGCGCCTCGACCGGCTTGCTGGGCTACGGTGTGTCCATTCTCTCCTTCATGGGCGGCTGTCGCTGGGGGTTCGCCGCGGCGGGGCTCGGCCAGGGGCCGACGCTAGCGCCCCTCGCGATCTCTGTGCTGCCGGCGCTCTTGGCCTGGGCGGCTTTTTGGGCGACGCCGTTGTGGGGGGCTCAGATAACCGCGCTCGCTCTGGTCGTCGGCTTTGTCGGGCTCTATTTCAGCGACCTCGCCGCCAGCCGAAACGGCGACGCTCCCGCCTGGTGGCCGGCGCTGCGCGCCCCCCTCACCTTGGGCGCGACTGGATCTTTGGCCGTGTTCGCGGCGCTAACCTGACGCTTCGGGAGCGGGTTTTGTGGTTTTGCGAGACCGTGTCGCTTTCGGCGCCGGCGACCTCATCTCTTCCGGGACGCTCTCTACGTACAGAGACTGGCTTGGGAAGGCGAAACCCGACCCGGCCTGTTCGACGATCCGCTTCACTTCGATCAGCAGTTCTTCCTTGATCGCCAGCCACTCGCCCCATTTCGCGGTTCGGGTAAAGCAATAGATCATCAGGTTGATCGAGCTGTCCGCGAAGCCGTCGATGCGCACGAAGAGGGACGCGTCTTCAGGCTTGAGATACCGCTCGTCGTTGAGAATGTAGGCCTCAATCTCAGCGCGGATCTGCTCAAGCTGGACCGAGGTGGTCCGATACTCGAGACCGATCATCCAGTAAATTCGACGATGATTTCGCTCGCCATAGTTGGTCACCGCGCCGTCGGCGAACTTCGAGTTCGGCACATAGACCGGCGCGTTGTCAAAGCGCAGAACCTTGGTGGAGCGGAACCCGATCGCCTTCACCGTGCCTTCGACCACGCCGTCGATCAGAACCCAGTCGCCGACGCGGTAGCGCTTTTCCGCCAGAATGAGGATACCGGAGATCAGGTTCTTGAACAGATCCTGAGCGCCCAGAGCGACCGCGACGCCAATCAGGCCGAAGCCGGCGATGATCGGCAGAACCTGAATTCCCCAGATCTCGAGGATCGTCGCGCCGCCGATCAACCAGAAAGCGATCCTCAGCGCTTTCGTGATCCAGTTGACGAGTTCTGGCGTGAAGATCCGCTCGAGATTGCCCGCAAGCGCTTTGAGCGGATCGACAAGGCGCACGAGAACCCAGAACAAGGTAAAGGCGATGAGGGTCTTGGTGATCTTCGCGGCCACTTCCGCCCACAGGCCGTCGAGCTGCAGGTACTCGGTCGCGAAGAAAAAACCGACCGTAACGGGAATAAAGGTGAGCGGCTCATGAACGGCGCTCAGCACTTTGTCGTCGATGTCGGTGCCTGTCCGGTTCGTGAGTTTGCTGAGCGCTCCCTCCAACCAGCGGGCCAGCAATTCGCGCAACACCAGGAAGACAAAGAATATGCCGAGAGCGACCAGCACGCGGCCGATGTCCAACCCGAAGACGCCGTCAGTCCAGACCTGCTCGACCATCATCCAGAAACTGCCGCCGGAACTCTCTGCGCCCGCTTCGTCCAAGGCGTCCTCCACTGTGTTTAGACAGTCATCTTTCTCGCTCCGATTGGTTAATGGAAACTCACCAACGTTAACGGGAAAAATTTTTCGCTCTCGCACGCTCATAAACGGTTGACGTCGAAGCGCGCTGCGCCTAGGTCCGGCCGGTCCGTTAGCACTCGCCCATTCGGAGTGCTAATTGGAGATCCCTGGCCATCGGTGGTGGTCAGGAGCTTCGACCCAAATGTGTACTTAGGGAGCAATAGATGAGCTTCACACCGCTTCATGATCGGGTTCTTGTTCGCCGCATCGAGTCGGACGAAAAGACTGCCGGCGGCCTGATCATTCCAGATTCCGCGAAAGAGAAGCCGCAAGAAGGCGAAATCATCTCGGTCGGCGCTGGCGCGCGCGACGAGGACGGAGAGCGCATCGCCCTGGACGTCAAAGCTGGCGACAAGATCCTGTTCGGCAAATGGTCGGGCACCGAGGTCAAGATCGACGGCGAAGACCTGCTGATCATGAAAGAGTCGGACATCCTCGGAATCATCAACTGATCCGACCTCTCCGACTGTTTTTCCATAATCGCTAGACAAGGGAGCCAAGCACAATGGCTGCTAAAGAAGTCAAATTCCACGGTGACGCCCGTGACCGCATGCTCAAAGGCGTTGAAGTCCTTGCAGACGCCGTGAAAGTCACTCTCGGCCCGAAAGGCCGCAATGTCGTCCTCGACAAGTCGTTCGGCGCTCCGCGCATCACCAAGGACGGCGTCTCGGTCGCCAAAGAGATCGAACTGTCGGACAAGTTCGAGAACATGGGCGCTCAGATGGTCCGTGAAGTCGCCTCGAAAACCAACGACGAGGCCGGCGACGGCACCACCACCGCGACCGTTCTGGCCCACGCCATCGTCAAGGAAGGCATGAAGGCGGTCGCCGCCGGCATGAACCCGATGGATCTCAAGCGCGGCGTCGACGCGGCGGTCACCAAAGTCGTCGACGAGATCAAGTCGATGTCCCGTGACGTGAAAGACTCCGACGAAGTCGCCAAAGTCGGCTCGATCTCAGCCAATGGCGAGAGCCAGATCGGCGACATGATCGCAGACGCGATGCAGAAAGTCGGAAACGAAGGCGTCATCACGGTCGAGGAAAACAAGTCGCTCGAGACCGAAACCGAGGTCGTCGAAGGCATGCAGTTCGACCGCGGCTACCTTTCGCCGTACTTCGTCACCAACCCGGACAAGATGGTCGCCGAGCTGGAAGACTGCTACGTTCTGCTGCACGAGAAAAAACTCTCGTCGCTGCAGCCGATGGTTCCGCTTCTCGAAACCGTCATCCAGTCGGGCAAGCCTCTGCTGATCATCGCTGAAGATGTTGAAGGCGAAGCGCTCGCGACCCTGGTCGTGAACAAGCTGCGCGGCGGCCTGAAGATCGCAGCAGTCAAGGCTCCGGGCTTCGGCGATCGCCGTAAGGCCATGCTGCAGGACATCGCGATCCTGACCGGCGGCCAGGTGATCTCGGAAGACCTCGGCATGAAGCTCGAGAGCGTCACTGTCGACATGCTCGGCACCGCGAAGAAAATCTCGATCGCCAAAGACGACACCACCATCGTCGACGGCGCTGGCGAGAAAGCCGAGATCGAGGCGCGCGTCGCTCAGATCAAACAGCAGATCGAAGAGACCACTTCGGACTACGATCGTGAGAAGCTCCAGGAGCGTCTGGCGAAACTCGCAGGCGGCGTCGCGGTGATCCGCGTCGGCGGCGCGACCGAAATCGAAGTGAAAGAGCGCAAAGACCGTGTTGACGATGCGCTGAACGCGACCCGCGCGGCCGTTCAGGAAGGCGTTGTTCCGGGCGGCGGCGTGGCTCTGCTGCACGCGTCGAAAGTCCTCAACGGCATGACCGGCGAAAACGACGACCAGACCCGCGGCATCGCGATCGTCCGGGCTGCTCTGCAGGCTCCTTGCCGCCAGATCGCTGAAAACGCAGGCGTCGACGGCGCTGTCGTGGCCGGCAAGATCCTCGAGAACAAGAGCGTCAGCTACGGCTTCAACGCTCAGTCCGAGGAGTATGGCGACCTGATGAAGGACGGCGTCATCGACCCGGCCAAGGTTGTCCGCACCGCGCTTGAGGACGCGTCCTCGGTCGCCGGCCTGCTGATCACCACCGAAGCCATGGTCGCCGAGAAGCCGGAGCCGAAAGGCGCGCCGGCCGGCGGCGGCATGCCCGACATGGGCGGCATGGGCGGCATGATGTAATCAGCCGCGCTCTGCGTGAGACATCGGGAAGGCCGTCCTTCGGGGCGGCCTTTTCTTTTTTGCCCGCTCGGTCGAAACTGGCGTCTCGCAAAGCTGAGGATGCCCGTGCCCAAACCTCTGATCGGCGTCATCGCCACCCATCGTATCGTCGAGAACACCTATGCCGTGCAGGCTGTGGGCACCCGCAATCTTGAGGCGCTGCGAGACGTCATTGGCGCGCAACCGCTGCTGATCCCCGGCATGCCGGAGACACAGGACATCCCACAACTGCTTGAGGTGTTCGACGGCTTCCTGTTGACCGGCGGGCGGCCGAACGTCCATCCAACCGAATACGGGCACGATCCCTCGCCCGCCTACGAGCCCTACGATCAGGGTCGCGACGCGGTAGCGCTGGAATTGGTGCGCGCCGCCGTCGAGAAAGCAACGCCGGTCCTTGGCATCTGCCGCGGGATCCAGGAGATGAACGTCGCCTATGGCGGGACCCTGCATCCGGAGATCCGCGATCTGCCCGGGCGCATGAACCATCGCATGCCCAAAGGCGAGACGGACGAGGCTGTTATCTTTCGGCTGCGCCACCCGATCCATCTGACCCCCGGCGGCGTTTTCGCAGAGATGTTTGGGGCGGAAGAGGTGCTGGTCAATTCGCTCCACGGCCAAGGCATTCTCGAGCCGGGCGACCGCGTCATCATCGAGGGGCACGCGGATGACGGCACGCCAGAGGCGATCCGGATCGACGGCGCGCCGGGCTTTGCGCTTGGCGTTCAGTGGCACGCCGAGTACGACGCCGCCGGAAACGCGGTGAACCGCGCTCTTTTCGAAGCGTTCGGCGCGGCGATCCAGAAGCGATCGGCCTGCGGATAGTGCGCTAAGGTCACGGTCGACATTGGTCGACATGGATCGACACCCATCGACCTTATCTAGACCCTTGCCAAATTAACCATTTTCGCGTTTGGCTTTCGGTCAGTTTTACCTCACGCAACCACAATATCTTGGAGGAGAGCGCTATGGCTGCGGATAAGGACAAGTTCGAAGTGTACCAGGACAAGCGCGGCGAGTATCGCTGGCGCCGGTTCGCCTCGAACGGCACGCTCGTGGGAGCCGCGACCGAGGGTTACAAGTCCGAGAAGGACTGCAAGAACAACATGAAGCGCAAGTCAAAGGACTCCGACAAATGGGAGTTCTACACAGACAAGCGCGGCGAGCACCGTTGGCGCTGCAAGGCCTCGAACGGCAAAGTCATTCACGCGTCCTCGGAAGGCTACAAAGCCAAGAAGGATGCGAAATCGAACGCACAAAGGTTCGGTTACGAAGGCAAGTAGCCGCTTCATCCGACATTGCCCGTATTGGCTCCTCCGCGTTTGACGGGGGTCAATGTCGCGGGGATGCGAAAACGGTTCCCTGAAGCTCTCACAGCATAGCTTCAGGAGGTCGTTATGAGCAGCACCGCTGACGTCACTGCGGGCGTGAAGATTATTCTGCTGCACCTTGCCGGGGATCCTTCGGGCGATCCGGGCGCCAATGATCGTTTCACATCGACTGCTTCGCTCGCGCGCCGGTTTGGGGCGCGTTTGGTGGGTCTGTCGATCGAGGCCCCCTATTATCCTCTCGGCGTGGAGGGATCGGGCGCGCTCAGCGACGTCTATGCGCGGATCGCCGCCGAAAGCGAAGCAGAGTCGCGGGCCCGGGTTAAGGCCTTTCACGAACTCGCCAAATCCGCCGGTCTCGACGTCGAAGGTCGCGCTGCGGTTGCGCCCGGCGGCGGCGCTGGATCGATCTTCGCTCTCCATGGACGTTACGCCGATCTATGTGTCGTGGGCGCGCCTAACGGCGAGGACAGCGCGATCTCTCAACGCGTTTTGGAAGGCGCCCTCTTCGACACCGGGCGCCCCGTCATCCTGTTGCCGGAAAAGCCCCATGACTTTTCAGCGGATGGCTTGAGCAGGATCATGATTGCGTGGGACGGCCGCAAAGAGGCCGCGCGCGCGGTTCATGACGCGCTTCCGTTTTTGTTGACCGCGGAAGAAGTCGAGATCTGTGTTGTCGACGGCGGGCTGAGCGGGGGTGACTACGGCCAAGAACCAGGAGCTGATTGCGCCAGATGGCTGGCGGCTCACGGCGTATCGCCCACAGTACAACAGGTGAGCCGGACGTTCGGCGTGGCGAAGGCGTTGCTCGACCGAAGCTTCGCGATGGGGGCCCAGATGATTGTCATGGGCGGTTACGGTCACTCCCGACTGTCCGAGGCGATATTCGGCGGCGTCACCGAAAGCCTGCTGAGCGAGGCCAAGGCGCCTTTGTTCATGGCGCATTAGGCGCCGAGTGCGCCGTTGCCTTTCCAACTCACATCGCGCAAGGTTCGCTGTGCGCGATGTGGGGGTGCGCGACGATCACGGGCCTGCTCATGCGAATTTCAGCGCGCTTCATTCGGTCGACTTTGGTTGCAGCGGGGGTGTTAGCCACAACGCTTCTGAGCGGCTGCGCCTGGGACTATAGCGACGTCGCTGACGCGCCGTTCACCGCGCCCCGGCCGACGCCGCGCGTGCCTGAGCTGAAGGCGGAGCGCGCCCACCTGATCGCGGCGGCCCGCGCACAAGTCGGCCGCACGGTCATCTACGATCCGAAATACGTCGAGCTGAGCTTCCCAGGCGGCGACATCCCACTCGAACGCGGCGTCTGCACCGACGTGGTCGTGCGCGCGTTCCGCGACGCCGGCGACCAGGATCTGCAGCTGCTTTTGCACTACGACATGGTCTCAAGCTTCAGCGCATACCCGACGCGCTGGGGCGAACCCGAGCCGGACCCAAACATTGATCACCGCCGGACGGAGAACCTCGAGGTCTATCTCACGCGCATCGGAGCCCGCCGCCCAGTGCCCGAGGATCCGCGGGATTTCCGCCCGGGCGATCTGGTGACATGGCGGATTAGCGGGGCCGAGCCGCATATCGGCATCGTGTCCGATCGAATCGACGAAGCCAGCGGTCGCCCGTTGGTGATCCACAACGTGGCGAGCGGCACAGTCGAAGAGGACTTTCTCTGGGTGAAAGGCGTCGTGGGGCGTTTCGTGCCAAATCTGCCGACACAGCGCCGTCGCGACGTCTTGCCCACATCGGCGCTTTTCTCAGTCGATTGATCACCCCGGCGGCAGCGCTCGATCCCGCATGCGCGCTATTCGGCGGCTTGCATCCCGCACATGCGAGATGACATGGTAGCGCGGCAGAGCGTGGTTTTCTCCATGAATTGGATTGAGGACCGTGCCTTCAGGAAAAGGCGCAGGGGGCGCAAGGCGACGCTGCAATGACAGAGCTTGCGACGCACATCGCCGGTGAAGACTGGCTCAGCAACCTACATGCGGTGATTGCGTTGCTCGTCCTCGCAACGGTGTTTGTCGGGTTCGTCCTCGAGCTTTTCCCGCCGCAAACCACGGCGATCGCTGGGGTCGCCATGCTTGTCGGGACAGGGGTTTTATCGACCTCCGATATGCTGTCGATCCTGTCAAACGGAGCGCCCGCGACCATCGCCGCCTTGTTCATCATCAGCGGCGCGTTGGCGCGCACAGGCGTGCTGGATCTCTTCAGCCGCGCCTTGCGACGGCGCGCCAGCACGTCTCCGATATGGACCGTCCTCGGATTGATCCTCGTCGCGATGTTTTTGTCGGCGTTCGTGAACAATACGCCGGTTGCAATGGTGCTGATCCCCGTCGCCATCACGCTAGCGGGCGCGATGAACACGATGCCGTCGCGGCTGCTCATCCCGCTGTCTTATGCGACGATCCTGGGCGGCGTCTGTACATTGCTCGGCACGTCGACGAACATCCTGGTCGCCGGCGCAGCGCGCGCGCAGGGGCTCGAGCCGATCGGCATGTTCGAAATCACCCCCATCGGTTTGGCCGTCGCGGCCGGCGGCGGGCTTTTCATGGCGATCGCCGCGCCCTTCCTGTTGCCGAACCGTCCGTCGACCGCCGCCGCGGCGGGATCGCGGTCGCAGGCCAGGTTCATCATTGAAGCCCTGATTGGCGCCGGATCGCCGCTGATCGGCGAAAGGCTCGGCGACACCGAGCTGTTTGCCGACAACTCGGTTCGAGTGATCGATGTGCTGCGCGGCGATGTCTCGCTGCGCCGCGACAATCTGAGAAACGTCAAACTGGACGGCGGCGACCGTCTGGTGCTGCGAAGCAGTACGGATGACCTCGCAATCCTGCGGTCCGACGGCCTTCTGTCGCTCAGAGACGATGGTCTCGAAGGCGTTCAATCGCGGAGCTCCAGCCTGATGGAGGCTTTGGTCGGACCAGGAAGCCGCTTCCTCGGAAAACAACTGATCCGACTGCGGCTCCGGCGACGCTATGGCGTCTACGCGATCGCCACACACCGCCGGAGCGTGAACCTCGCCGATCGATATGAAACGACGCCGCTTGAAGTCGGCGACACGGTCCTGCTTGAAGGCGCGCCGGAGGACCTCCGCCGTCTGACCGATGATCAAGATCTAATCGCATTGAGCGATCCCCCCGAGCGCAGCTACCGACCAGAGAAGGCCCCCATCGTGGTTGCGTCGATGGCTGGCGTCGTCGGTCTTTCCGCGCTGGGCGTGCTGCCGATCGCAGGAGCTGCGGTCGTCGGGGTCGCCGTCGTTCTGATAACGCGTTGTGTGGACTTTGACGAAGCGCTCGAGTCGATCGACGGAGGGCTCTTGCTGCTGATCTACGCAATGCTGGCGATTGCGAAGGGCCTCGAAACATCGGGCGCGGTCGAAGACGTCGCGCACGCGCTCGAGCCGTTTTTGATGAACCTGCCGATCCTGGCGCTGCTCGCCTGCGTCTATCTGATGGCGTCTGTGATGACGGAACTTGTGACAAATAATGCTGTCGCTGTGGTGCTGACGCCGATCGTCATCGAGCTCGCCAGAACGCTTGGGATCGACCCGAGACCTCTGGTGCTGCTGCTGATGATCGGGGCGAGCGCGAGTTTCGCCACCCCGATCGGTTATCAGACAAATACACTGGTCTACGGCCCCGGGGGGTACCGTTTCACGGACTTCGCCCGAATGGGCGCGCCCATGAACCTGCTTGTCGGAGCGATCGCCACGTCGATGATCTGGTGGCTTTACTTCGCCGACCAGACCTGAGCTGACGCCGCGCTTAGGCTGGCTGTTTGGTGATCCGGACATACGGCACCGGAGCGGTCCACTCGCCGAACTTCTCCTTGGCCTCTTCGTCAGAGACCGCCGGCGTGATGATGACGTCGTCGCCCTGCTTCCACTGGGCCGGCGTCGCGACCTTGTGCTTGGCGGTCAGTTGCATCGAGTCGATCACACGCAGGATTTCGTCGAAGTTCCGTCCCGTCGTCATTGGATAGGTGAGCTGGAGTTTGATCTTCTTGTCCGGGCCGATCACGAACACCGAACGGACGGTGGCGTTATCGGCCGGCGTGCGCCCTTCGGAGGTTTCGCCGGCCTCGGCCGGCAACATCTCATAAAGCTTCGCGACCTTCAGATCCGGGTCGCCGATCATGGGATAGTCGACGTCGTGTCCTGTGACGGTCTTGATGTCGGCCTTCCACTTGTTGTGGTTCTCGACAGGATCCACGGAAATGCCGATGACTTTCGCGTTCCGCTTGGCGAACTCGTCGGCCAGACCCGCCATATACCCTAGCTCGGTCGTGCACACCGGCGTGAAATCCTTCGGATGGGAGAACAGGATCGCCCAACCATCGCCGATCCACTCATGAAAATTGAGGTTGCCGGCGGTCGTTTCCGCCGTGAAATCCGGTGCAGTGTCGTTAATTCGCAAAGCCATGCTAGTTTTTCCTTTGAACGGAATCGGCGAACCACTCGCTGGGGCGCGATGTGCGCCCGCCGCGACGACACGTCAACTGGCTCACGCGTGTGATCACGCCAATTCGATCGCCAATTCAGGAGGCGTAGTTTGACGGACTGGCTGATTGAGAATGAGGGCGCGGCCCGTCTCTCGACGTTCTTTGGAATCTTCGCGCTGATGGCGGTCTGGGAGGCGACAGCCCCGAAACGCCGGCTCGCCGTGTCCAAAGGCAAGCGCTGGGCGACAAACTGGCTGATTACGACGATCGACATCGCCACAGTGCGGGTGCTGCTGGTGGCCATCGGCGTCGCCGGCGCATGGGACGCGGCGCGGGTCGGCTTTGGCCTCTTCAATTGGCTCGATTGGCCGTTCTGGGTCGAGGTGGTCATCACGCTGATCGTGCTGGACCTCGTGATCTATTGGCAGCACGTCCTGAGCCACCGCATCCCGCTGCTTTGGCGCTTCCATCGAGTGCATCACGCGGATCGGGACATCGACGTCAGCACGGCTGTGCGGTTTCACCCGGTCGAGATCGCCTACTCGATGGCGCTGAAACTCGGGGGCGTTTATCTGCTCGGGCCGCCAGCGATCGCGGTGATCCTCTTCGAGGCGATCCTCAACGGCGCGGCGATGTTCAACCACTCGAACGTCCGGATATCAGGCCGTGTCGAGCGGGTTCTACGATGGATGATCGTCACGCCAGACATGCATCGGGTCCATCACTCCGCCGCGCCGGAGGAAACCGACAAGAACTTCGGCTTCAACCTGCCCTGGTGGGACCGCCTTTTCGGCACCTATCTCCCGCAGCCGAAACTAGGGCATGAGGGGATGACGATCGGGCTCAACGGGTATCAGGATCAGCGTCCGACCCAGTTCCTGTGGTCTCTAAGCTTCCCCTTCGTCGAGCGGGTTCACCGCGCCCCGGAGGCGCCTCGATCGGCGCCAGAGACCTGATCTATGTGCGTTGCGCAGGCTGCCAGCTTGGCCGCGATCACCGAGGTCGCCGCGCCGATGGGGTTGGCCCCCGTCGACGCGTTCGGCGTCGACGTAGGGGACGGCGCGCCGGAGGGCTGCGCTGCGCTTGTTTTACTGGGGTTGAGAGGCCCCGCCGCGTGGGACGTCTTCCAGGCCAGCCCAGAGGCTTCGGACAGGGACCCCCACCCGCTCGACCGGTGGAGCGCACGCTTGGGACGAAGCCTCGCCGCGAGATTTGGCGCTCAGGCGCTGTTCCCGTTCGAAGGTCCGCCGTACTACCCTTTCCTCAGCTGGACAGGTCGGGCGGAGCGGGCATGGCCGTCGCCATTGGGAATGTACATTCATGCCGAGCGCGGTCTTTGGCTCAGCGTAAGAGCGGCTCTCGCCCTCCCGACGGTTCCGAACGACTTGAGCGTGGCCGACGTGTCGAAACCTTGCGACAACTGCGCTGAAAAGCCCTGCAAAACAGCCTGTCCCGTCAACGCCTTCGGCCCTGAGGGCTATGACGTCTCGGCCTGCGCAGCACATTTGCGCAGCGATGCAGGCGCTGATTGCCGAAACCAGGGATGCCTTGCGCGCCGAGCCTGTCCGGTCGGGAGGTCTTTTGAACCCTCTCCGGAGCAGCGCGCCTTTCACATGTGCGCTTTTCTTCGAGCTCGCGAGGCGGAATGACGATCACCACGCCCTTCCTGTTTCTTCGTCATGGCGAAACCGCCTGGAACCGAGAGGGGCGGGTCCAAGGTCAACACGACGCGCCGCTGAATGATACGGGCCGGGCGCAAGCCGTCGCTGCGGCGGCGGCCCTGTCGGGGCGTCGCATCGATCGGATCGTTTCGAGCCCGCTTTCCCGCGTGCGCGACACCGCCGCGGCCATCGTCGCGCAGAGGGGCACGGAAATCTCGTTCGATCCCGACTTGATGGAGGCCCATCTGGGCGCTCATCAGACAACGATGCAGAACGGATTTCTCGACGCCTACTGGCGTGGCGAATACGACCCTCCAGGCGGCGAGACCTTTGCTGACTTCACCGAGCGCGTGTGGGCCGCGATGACGCGCGCGGTCGCGCTTGGTCCAAACACTTTGATTGTCGCTCATGGCGGGCTCTGGCGGGCTGCCAAAGCCAAGGTCCGTATCGAGCCCGACTTCCGGATGCCAAACGCCATCCCGATCGCCGTGCGCCCGGGCGAGACTGGTTGGCGGGTCGACCCGCTCTTGCCGATACCGCCAGAGGCCTTAGCATCGTCCCAGGGAAATGATGGCGGCGGAGGCGCAGTATGAAGCGCTTGATATTGGTTCGGCACGCGAAGTCCGACTGGAGTGGGCCCAACCAAGCCGACCACGAACGACCGCTCAATCTTCGAGGGCGCATCACTTCGCCTTTGATGGGCGCATGGATCGCAGAGAAAGCCGACGAAGGCGGTTGGAGCATCGATGGCGTGCTCAGTTCGACAAGCGTTCGAACCCGCGAGACCTGGGATCGTCTTTCGCTGCTGCTCGATCGTCCCCCGGCGCCCATTTTCGAAAGCGCGCTTTATCTCGCAGAACCTGAAGACATGCTCGCAGCGGTGCAAAGCGCGCCGGAGACAGCCGAGACGCTCCTGGATCTCGGCCACAACCCGGGCAATGAGGTCTTTCCGATGCGGCTCGCCCATCGAGACAGCGAAAAGCCAGGCCGCTTTCCCACCGCGGCCGTCTCGATCTTTGAGAACGCGTCAAACCTCCGTTGGGCGGACGCGACGTTCCGAGACTTTCACCTGACAGCGTTCGAAACGCCGAAAACGCTGGTCTAGCTCGCTCTCGCCGGCATCCCCAAAAAAAAGACCGGCGCGAAGCCGGTCTGAAGTTCATCGATCAAGAGAGAAGGAGTCCACAACCTTCACCCATGATCCAGTGTGCAAAGCCGGCGCCAGTTCCGCTCGTCCACAGCATCTACGTAACGCCGCGAAAACTGCGATCCGTACGGGCGACTTCCAAGTCGCGAACCATATAACGGATCATTTCCGGAATTGTCCGCCCCAGGCGACGACGCAGACCTGATCCAAAATGGAACAGGTTTGTCAGTCAACGAAGCCTCTCACAAATCAGCGTTAGTGGCCGAGGATCTGGCTCAGGAAGAGCTTTGTCCGCTCGCTCTGCGGGTTGGTGAAGAACTCTTCCGGCTCATTCTGCTCGACGATCTGGCCCTGGTCCATGAAGATGACCCGGTTCGCCACCTGCCGCGCGAAGCCCATCTCGTGGGTCACGCAGATCATCGTCATGCCCGTCTCGGCCAGGTCGACCATCGTGTCGAGCACTTCCTTGATCATCTCCGGATCCAGCGCCGATGTCGGCTCGTCGAAGAGCATGATCTTCGGCTCCATGCACAGCGCGCGAGCAATGGCCACGCGCTGCTGCTGACCGCCTGAAAGCTGACCCGGATACTTGTTGGCCTGCTCAGGGATCTTCACGCGCTCAAGGAAATTCATTGCTGTCGCTTCGGCATCCTTCTTGGGCGTCTTGCGCACCCAGATCGGCGCCAGCGTACAGTTCTCGAGGATCGTGAGATGCGGGAACAGATTGAAGTGCTGGAACACCATTCCGACTTCGCGCCGGATCTCGTCGATCTTCTTCAGATCATCCGACAGTTCGATGCCGTCGACGACGATCGAGCCCTTCTGGTGCTCCTCCAACCGGTTCACGCAACGAATGAGCGTCGACTTACCCGACCCTGACGGTCCGCAGACGACGATGCGCTCGCCTTCATGCACGGTCAGGTTGATGTCGCGGAGCACGTGGAACTGGCCGTACCACTTGTTCATGCCGGTGATCTGGATGGCGACATCGCTGCCGACATGCATTTTTGAGCGATCGGCTTCGAGGTTCTCAGCGGCTTCCATATCCAGAGGCTCCTAAGCTAGCGAGAATGTCCGCGACGCAGCTTCTGCTCCATGTACATGGAGTAGCGCGACATCCCGAAACAGAAGAGGAAGAAGATCGTGGCCGCCAAGATGTAGCCCGTCATGGACTGCACCGGCGTCGACCAGGTTGGATCCGTGAAGCTCGACTGGATCGAGCCGAGCAGATCGAAAAGGCCTATGATCAGAACCAGTGTGGTGTCTTTGAACAGCCCGATGCACGTGTTCACGATGCCGGGGATCACAAGCACAAGCGCTTGCGGCAGGACGATCAGGTTCATCATCCGCCAGAACGGCAACCCGAGCGCCATCGCGCCCTCGTACTGTCCCTTTGGAATGGCTTGCAGGCCGCCCCGGATCACCTCCGCCATGTAAGCGGCCGAGAACAGCGCCACACCGATCAGCGCACGAAGGAGTTTATTGAACTCTGTGCCCTCTGGCAGGAACAGCGGCAGCATCACTGACGACATGAATAGAACGGTGATCAGCGGCACGCCGCGCCAGAACTCGATGAAGACCGTGCTGAGCAGCCGCACCGCCGGCAGAGACGACCGACGCCCCAACGCGAGCAGCACGCCAAGCGGCAAAGAGGCGACGATGCCGGTCAACGCCACGACGAGCGTTACGAGCAGGCCGCCCCACTCCGCCGTCTCGACCACGGGCATGCCGAAGTCGATCGTCGCGAGGAAAACCGCGCCGCAAATGAAAGCGAGGACGACGCCAAGACTGAACGCGGTGCCTCCCAGAGCCTCGCCCGCGGCTCCCAGCATCCCACGTTGGCCCGCCAGGCCGAACCCAATCAGCGCCGCGGTCGCTGGCAGCCATCCGAACCAAAAGCCGCTCGAAACCTCCAGGTGCCCCCCGGTGAGCAGTATGAAGGCCGCGACTGGTAGAACCGTCAGCGACAACAGACCGACGATCCGGCCGCCGACCTCGGTCGGAGCCGCGAGCAGGATCCCGCCGATGATCACCAGCAGCCAGACGCCGATCCGCTCGTAGAACGGGACGCCGATCATCGTCTGATAGACGAAAGCCAGACCTGCCGCGGTGGCCAGAACAATCGCGCCCACCAATCGACGCCGTGGGATCGAGCCGGCGACGAGCCACGTGATCCCAAAGGCGAGACCAGCGAAAACCAGATTCGGCCGCCAGAGCTCGGGTTCAGGGAAACGGCCGTAGACAAACAGCTTCCATTTCGCCGTCACAAACGGCCAGCAGGCCCCGTACCAATCATTCGGCAGAGCGCCGCCTTGCTGGATCGTCGCGCAAACCGCGCGTTTCTGACCCTCCGGATCGGTCCAGACGGCCTGAAAGACAGAGAAATCCAGGATCTTCCAGATCCCCGTGAACCCCAGGTAAAAGATCACCGCCGTCAGGATCACCATTGCGCCTGACTGGATCGAGGCTTGGACGGTGGAATAGTTCGCCATCGACCGGAAGACGTTCTGCCAAAGCCATCCGGTAATCCCGACCTGGCTGGGCGGCGGCGCCAAGGTCGGCGCATCTTCCGTGCGAACGAATGCGTAGTTTTCTCTGCTCATCGCGTCCGCTCCCTAGCGTTCGACCAGCCGCATACGGCTGTTGAACCAGTTCATGAACAGCGCCGTCGCGATGCTGAAGAACAGGTAGACCATCATCATCATGAACACCATTTCGAGCGCGCGCCCGACCTGGTTCAGCGCGGTGCCTGCAAACACCGAGACAAGCTCAGGATACGCAATGGCCACCGCGAGGGACGAGTTCTTGGTCAGGTTGAGATATTGCGACGTCAGCGGCGGGATGATCACGCGCAGCGCCTGCGGGATGACGACGAGGTTCAAAGTCGGCTGCGGCCGCAGACCCAGCGCGCCGGCCGCTTCGGACTGGCCGTGCGGCACCGCCAAAATGCCTGCGCGGACGATCTCTGCGATAAACGCCGCCGTGTACAGCGTCAGCGCCGCCCAGACCGCGATCATCTCCGGAACGATCACCATCCCGATGCCCGCCTGATAGCCGCGCCTTAGAACCGGGCCTTCTTCCGTGAAAACCGGATACTCCCATTCCAGGGGAGCGCCGGTTGAATAGAAAACGATGGTCGGGATCGCGACCAGCATCCCTAGACCGACCCAAAACGTCGGGAACTGCTGACCGGTCACCTCTTGCCGCTTCTTCATCACGGCGCCGAGGATGATCCACAAGACGACCGCGACCAGAACCGCCACCGCCGACATCCAGAAGCCTTCGTAAGTGATCGGAAACGGCGCGTAGAGACCCGTGATGTTCAATCCGACGGACTCGCCCCAGATCGCCACCTTGTCGCGTTTGTCCGGCAGGTTCCGAAGAACCGCGAAATACAGAATGAACAACCACAGCAGCAGCGGGATGTTTCGGAAGATCTCGACATAGACCGTCGCAAACCCCCGGAGGATGAAGTTCGACGACAGGCGGAACACGCCCATGACGAACCCGAGCACCGTGGCGACGATGATCCCGAGGAAAGCGACTGCGAACGTATTCACAATCCCGATCAGGAAAACGTCCCAATATGTCGACGAGCCGACCTGATAATCAAAGACCCAGGTGCCCAGCGTTGTCAGGATCTGGAAGCCGGACGTTCCCGCCAGGAAGTCGAAGCCCATGGCCTGTCCCTGGGCTTCCAGATTATCAAGCGTGTTTCGGCGAACCCACAGGACCCAGGCGATCAAGGCCGCAAGCAGCACAATCTGGAAAAAGAGCCCACGCACCTTCGGGTCGTAAAGGATCGACCCTTTCTCGGCCGATGAACCAGATCCCGATGTCTGGTCAGCGATGTCCGATTGAGCCATACGCTGTGTGCTCCTGCATCTCGCCAAGATCCGACTGCGCGAAATCTGCGCAGAACATCCGGGCCCCCGACTGAATCAACAAATGAAAGAGGTCGCCCGAATGCTGGACGACCTCGATCTTTTCAACCGCTTAGCGGATCGGGGCACCGTACTGCAGGCCACCGTCCGACCACAGTGCGTTGACGCCGCGAGCCAGCTTCAGAGGCGTGTCCGGGCCGACGTGCTTTTCATAGCTTTCGCCGTAGTTGCCCACCATCGAGATGATGTTGAACGCCCAGTCGTTGCTCAGGCCGAGGCCTTCGCCAAACGCGCCCTCGGAGCCGAGCAGACGCTTGATCGACGGGTTGTCGGAGTTGCGCATGTCAGCCGCGTTGGCCGAGGTGACGCCCAGCTCTTCCGCGTTGATCATCGCGATGTGCGCCCAGCGAACGATCGCCGCCCACTCGTCGTCGCCACGGCGAACAACCGGACCCAGAGGCTCTTTCGAGATGATTTCCGGCAGAACAGTGTGGGCTTCCGGGTCGGTCAGCTTCAGACGCTGAGCGGCCAGGCCCGAACGGTCAGTGGTGTAAACGTCGCAACGACCAGCGTCGTAAGCCGCGACAACTTCGTCAGCTTTTTCGAACGCGACCAGCTCGAAGTTCATGTTGTTCGAGCGGAAGTAGTCGGTGATGTTCAGCTCGGTCGTCGTGCCGGTGTTGGTGCAGATCGCTGCGCCGTCCAGCTCGAGAGCCGAAGTCACGCCGAGCGACGACGGAACCATGAGGCCCTGACCATCGTAGTAGTTGATCACGCCCGGGAACACGAGGCCCAGCTGCGTGTCGCGGGTCATGGTCATGGTCGTGTTGCGCGGCAGGACGTCGATCTCGCCCGAACTCAGCGCAGTGAAGCGCTCTTTCGCCGAAAGTGGGGTGTACTTGACCATGTCCGGATCGCCGAAGACCGCAGCCGACAGCGAACGGCAAACGTCAACGTCGAGACCGCTCCAGTTGCCCTGATCGTCGGGGTTCGAGAAACCCGGCAGGCCCTGGCTCACGCCGCACTGGATGAAGCCCTTGGCTTTTACGACTTCAAGCGTACCCGCGAAAGCCGGGGCGGCGACGAACGCCGCAACGGCCGCGCCAAAAACGGTGGAGAGTTTCATATTGTGGCTCTTCCCTTGTCTTCTTGTTATGACGCCGGCGGCTACATTCGCCGACCTGGCGCCAACAGGAACCCGGGCTGGCCTATGTCTCCCAGTTGGACAGCCCGGACACGCCGATCAGTCGATCAACGCGGGTGGGAGCGTTCCAAAAAAAATCAAACGCCGCAACCCGCAAAAGCGATGCATTCTAAAGCAATTTCATCGAATTGCGCTCTGACTTAGCGTAAACGCTCAGCATTTGCCGTGTTGCTGTGCAGTGCAGCATATGCGGCGCCATAAACTCCGCTTAGATGACCTGAGGTTAACTGGCGAATGATCGGGTTTCATACGATGTCGCGTCGCGCTAGCTAGACCCGCAAACGAATGTCCGAGAGCGATAGGCAAGGAACCCCATGAAAGACGCCACCAAAGCCGTGACCGCAGGTCGTTCGCCGCACGAGAACCACGGCGCTGTCAATCCGCCAGTGTATCACGCGTCGACGATTCTGTCGGAGACCTATGCGGAGATGCGGGCGAAAGGGAAAGTAGACCCGGCGGACGCCGTCACATACGGCGTTCACGGAACTCCGACGACATTTGCGTTCGAAGACGCCGTCGCGCAGCTTGAAGGCGGTTTTCGCACAAGGCTCTGCCCAACAGGGCTGGCGGCGATCAGCGGACCGCTCCTGAGCTATCTGTCGGCCGGCGACCATCTGTTGATGGTGGACAACTGCTATGGACCGAGCCGGCGGTTTTGCGACACGATGCTCAGCCGCCTTGGCGTTGAAACCACCTATTACGACCCTCTGATCGGTTCGGACATTTCTGGCCTGATGCGGTCAAACACCAAGGTCGTGTTCACCGAGGCCCCGGGCTCGCTCACGTTTGAAATGCAGGATATCCCCGCAACCGCAGCGGCGGCGCACGCGGGCGGCGCGATCGTGATGATGGACAACACCTGGGCCTCGCCGCTCTATTTCAAGCCGTTCGAGCACGGCGTCGACGTCTCCATTCAAGCAGCGACCAAGTATATCAACGGCCACTCGGACTTGGTGCTGGGAACGGTCACGACGACAGAGGCCGCCTACCCTGAGCTGCGCGACGGCTGGCTGCAGCTTGGTCTTTCGGCTGGCGCGGATGACGTCTATCTCGCGATGCGCGGCCTTCGCACCATCGAGGTGCGGTTGGAGCGGCATTGGAAAAACGGCTTGAAGGTCGCGGACTGGCTGAAGACCCGGCCGGAAGTTCTTGAGGTGCTGCATCCCGCTCTGCCGGAAGATCCCGGACACGCGATCTGGAAACGCGACTTCCTTGGGGCTTCAAGCCTTTTCGGCTTTATGCTCGATCCCGCCTATCGCTCTGAAACTGCGATGTCGGCGCTGCTCGACGACTCGAAGTTCTTCGGCATGGGCGCCTCCTGGGGCGGGTTCGAAAGCCTTTTGGTCCCGCGCAATCCCAAACCCATTCGCACGGCGAGCGCATGGCCCCGGCCCGGACGTCCCGATGGTCAGTTGATGCGCATTCACATTGGTTTGGAGGACCCTGACGATCTGATCGCGGACCTCGAAGCCGGCTTTGATCGGATGCGCGCAGCCGTCTAGCGCCGCCTAACGAGCGGGTGAACCCGGGTCACCGGTCTGCGCCTGCCGGAACCCGGTCAGGTCCAGCTTGTCCGATGGTTCAGGCGGCGCCGCCTCGACCCCCTGGACCTCCGCGCCTTGCGGGCCGTCCGCGCAGGAAGCCAACATCAGAGCGATCTGTTCCGCGTCGCCTATGAAAAGGGCCTCGACGCTCCCGTCGGTCAGGTTCCGTACGTATCCTCTCAGGTCGAGCTCTTCGGCTTTCACCGCTGTCCAGTGTCGATATCCAACGCCCTGAACGCGCCCGGTTATTCTCGCCCGGCGGGCGACCTCGGCCTTGCGCGGCCCATGACCCAATCGAAAGAGTTTCGCCTTCATGCCGGCCCCGTCTGATCCGTGGACACCATGACCGCAAAGGCCGGGCCAGCTCAAGCCGCCGGCGGCCCGCCACCCTGGTCAGATCACGTTGCGCTCAATCACGGCGCGGCCGTCGAGAACACGTTCCGCATCGAAAACCGAAAGGTCGAGCGTTTGATACGCCCCGTCGGCGATCAACTCCGCCAAACCACGTCCGACCCCCGCCGCCTGCTGCAGTCCGTGTCCGGAAAATCCGTTTGCGAACCACAGGTTCGCGCACTCAGGCAGTCTGCCGATCAACGCGTTCTGATCGAGGGTGTTGTAAGCGTAGTAGCCCGCCCACGCGCTTTGGACCTTGATCGCCTCAAAGGCCGGGACCCGCGCCGCGAGCGTCGGCCAGATGATCTCCTCAAACAGATCCCAGTCGACGGCGGGCGTCTCGCTGGGATCGCAGCTCGGATCCCGCTCCGCGGGCGGAGAAACGCCACAGATGAAACCGGCGCCTTCCGGCCTGAAGTACACGCCCGACGGATCAACGGTCAGCGGCGCGGTTCGGCTGATTTCAACGCCATCGCGGCATTCGAAGTAAAAGACCGAGCGCGCCCGCGCCTCGACCGGCAAGGAAAGGCCGGCCCACGCAGCGACCTTCGCCGCGCGAGGACCTGCCGCATTCACAACTTCATCCGCGTCGATCGTCTCGCCGCTGCGCAGCCGCACCTGCCGGATCTTGCCGCCGGCCATCTCGAAACCGTCCGCTTCGGCCGTCCGCCACTGAGCGCCCTGTCGTTTGCTTTTGTCCTTGAAGCCCTGGAGAAGCGCCGAAGGGTCGAACCAACCTTCCCCGGAAAGACCGAGCGCGCCCGCAGACAGCCCGGCCGCGCAGAACCAAGGGAACCTCGCCTCTAACTCGTCGGGCGTAAAAAGCGCCGTCTGCGCGCCCGCAGCCGCTTGGATCGACACATTGTCCGCCAGAATGTCGCGTCCGACGTCCCCCGCGAGGAGCAGATATCCCCGTTCCTTGAACTGCGGATCAACGCCCAAACGCTCGGGCGCGGTCCGAAGCAGCTCAAGTCCAAACTGGGATAGGCGTATATTCGCCGGGGTCGAGAACTGCTGACGGATCGAGGCGGCGGAAAGGGTCGTGGACGCAGTCGCATAGGTGGGGTCCTGCTCCAGCACGAGCACGTCGACGCCCGCGCGCCGAGACAACCAGTAAGCTGTCGACGCTCCGACGACGCCGCCTCCCACGATCACGATCCGCACGTTAGCCGCCTCCCTTTGACCGGGCCCGCGCTGCTAGCTCGGGAAAAGATCGCCAGGCAAAAGTCCATTCTTGATCCCATACAAAAGCGCCGCAACCGACAAGATCGAAAGAACAGTCGTCAGCAGTACGGCGGCTGAGGCTCGCTCGACCCAGACGCCATATTGCTGCGCGATGACGAAGACGTTCGTCGCGGTCGGCAACGACGCCAGCAACACCGCCGTGAAAACCCATATCGGGTCGAAATCGCCGAAATAACTCAGCGCGAGGTACATCGCGATCGGGTGGGCGATCAGTTTTGCGGGAAGGATAAAGCTCAACTCCGGCGGCATGCGCTTCAGTGGTCTCAGCGCCAGGATGACGCCCATCGCAAAGAGCGCGCAGGGCGCAGCCGCTTGCGCCAGATAGTCAAGCAAACGTTCAAGCGGCTCTGGCGGGGCGAAGCTCAGATATGCGGCGCCTACGCCCACCGCGGTCGCGAGAATGAACGGGTGAAAAATGATGCTCGTGATCACCCCGAGCACGATCTGTGGCAGCGAGCGTTTCTCCTCGCCGCCCGCCACGGCCATCAAGAACGGCGCAATTGCGAAGTGCATTATGTTCTCGAAGCAAAAGATCAGCGCCACCGGGATCGCCGCTTGTTCGCCGAAGGTCAGGATCGCCAGCGCCGGCCCCATGTAGCCGATATTGCCGTAAGCGCCCGCCAGCCCCTGGATCGTAGCGCCTGCGATCCCGCCGCGGGCGATCAACCCCAGCACGAACACCGAGACGAAGATGGCGAAGGTCACACCTACATTCGTAAGGATGAAGCGCCAGTTCGTGAGTTGCTCGACAGGCGTTTGCGCCAGCAGCTTGAAGAACAATGCGGGCAGGGCGACGTAGATGATGAAAGTGTTCATCCACCCCAGCGCTTCGATTGGTTGGCGCGTGATGCGGGCGGTGACGAACCCGAGCAGGATCAGGCCGAACAAGGGCAAGATCAGCCCGGCGATTTCGATCATTTGACGGTCGACTGTTCGAAAAAGGAACGTTTCAATGCCGATGTACCGGAAGGAAGGGCAAAAGGCGAGACGCCTAGCGGGGCAAAAAGCGTCACGCGCGGATAGAGACTGCGGATAGAGACTACGGCATGCCGAGCTCTTTGAAAGCCTTCATCAGCGGCTCGAGCTGCCGAACATAGGCCGCCGGACGCTTTCTTCGAAACTCTTCAAGAGTGAACTCGGGAAACCTCTCGACGGCCCGGCGCATCGTTTCCCGCGCGAGATCCATCTCGCCATTCAGGTAGTAGAGACCGGCCAGGTTGTGTCCTCCCCACTCGGCCTCCGGCGCATGACGCGCGCCAGAAAGACGGATCGCGAGCGCGGCCTTGTAATCCCCCAGCATCGTGAGCGACATCGCCCATCCAAGCAGCGTCGCTGAGAGAAACGGATCAAACGGGCTCAGGTCGCGCGATCGCTCGAAAGCGGCGGCTCCGCGAGCGCCGTCCCCGATGTGATTGAAGTGCCAACCCTTCCGCATCCAGGTCCAGGAGTTGTTTGGATTAAGCTCCAGCGACCGGTCGAGAAGCTCTCCGACATGACTCTGAGAACACCCAAGGAACGAGTACGCGACCGACGCGGCCAACAGCGCGAGCGGATCATTGCCGGACAACTGCACCGCCTTATTCGCGTTCCTCTCGCATTCGCTTCTCAATTCGGGCGTCACATCGCCCCAACAATACATCACGCGGCGGCACAGCGCCCATGCGTAGAGACCCGAGGCGCGAGCACTCTCGGGGTCGAGGAGTTTCGCCGCATGAAAATGCCGAATTGCTTCATCGGTCTCGGCCGGGCTCAAGGTGACGAGCTTGTTCAGCCCCCTCACAACCTTCGAGTAAGCCGCCAGCTTCGGCGATCTTCGTAGAGAGACTTCACTCTGCTGACTCAGGTACACCGGGTTCCAAACAGACCCGGCGAGCTTCGCGACAATCCTGTCGATCGCCTTCATGCTCTGGTCGAAAGGTTCTTGGTACGTCTGCGACCACTTTTTGTGTTCTTTCGCGGTGTCGGTCAGGCTCGCGCCGACCTTCAGCATTCCGTTGTGGCGACGGATGCTGCCCTCCAACACCATGTCTGCGCCGAGCTCTCGTCCGATCTCGCTGATGCTCGAAAACCGTTCGGCGGCGACTTTTCCGGATCTTCGCGAAATCACGAAGAAATCCGAAAACCGCGACATCTCGTTGGTGATCTCTTCGCACAGGATCTCGGACAGCGGCGCCTCGTCGCCCGATCCGAAAAAATCGAAAGGGAGAACCACGATCGAAGGTAGACGCTCGATGCTCTCGAGCGCCGCATCGGCGGCGTTGCCCACGGATGCGCTCGCATCTGCTCGATGACCCGCGCCGGGATCCGCCGCCTCGAGAAAGAGCTCCAGCGTTTGCGGAGACGGGCTCGCGTTAAACGACGCACGTAAAACCCTTCGGCATTCCTGGAGTTGCGCCTGAGCAGCCGCGGTGTCGCCGTCAGCCAAATGCAGACGGATCAGCGCGCGATGCGCGCGTTCCTCGGAAGGGTCGATCGTCAGCACGCGCCGCGCGAACTCGGCGACTTGCTCCGGAGCCAGCGACGGTTCATCGAAACTCAGTTGCTCCACAATCTTCTTGTGCAGACCGAGCCTCTCGGCGTGAAGGACTTCTCGGAGTTCTCCACCGAGTTCGAGATCTGCGAACAAATCGCGATTGTAAATCGCCATCGCGCGGTCGGGATCGAACGGGTCTGACGAAAGACTGTCTTCGATCTCCCACAGATCAACCGCTTCGGACGGACCTCTTATCGCGACCTGGTTGCCGTTGACTTCGATCTGAATCGCAGAGCCGTTGAACAGTTTGCGGAGCCAGGACAGCCCCTGCCGCAGGCTCGCCCGAGCTTGCTGCGGCGGGCTTTCCGGCCAGAGCAGTTCACACAACCGATTTCGCCCGACGCCTTTGCGCCCTAACAGCACGAGCGTCGCGATCAACTGCTTCATTTTCGGCGGCACGTGATCCGAACTGACCGCATCGCCGACGCGAAACCCGGCGGTGAGCGAGATCGTCTTACGAACCGAAAGCATTCAACGCCACCTCGTGCTGGGGCTGACCCGAAATTGCTTGCTTCACGGGGAGCAGAGACCTGAGCGTCTAGGCTTCTATTGAAGCAAGCCTCACGTTTTCGTGAGTACGAGAGTAAAATCTGTTTGTTCTTCGCCCCATTTTCAAGCGCGAATCGGGCGGTGTCCCGCCTAAAGAGGAACGCCCAATGACTCTCTTTGAATGAAATCGGTTTTAAAACATGTGCTTAATTCATTTTCATTCGACGAGCGCATCGACAACAATGTCTGCGCCGCGATGCGTCCCATCCGCCGGTGAGGAACATGAACCGTCGTCAGCGGTGGGTTTAGAAGCGTTGCGATATCGATGTCGTCAAATCCGGTCACCGAAACCTCCTGCGGCACCCGAAACCCCATTTTCTGGGCTCCCATGACGACGCCAGCGGCCAGGACGTCGTTGCCGCAGATGATCGCGGTCGGTCTGTCGCGACGCTCCAGAAACGCCCGCGCCGCGCCAGAGCCGGCGTCGAAGTGGTACTCCGCTTCGATGAGTTGGCTCGGGTCAAGCTCCATGCCCCGCGTCGCAAGCGCCTCGCGAACGCCTTGCACCCGGGCCTCCGCACGGTCGTTCCCCGCGGTGATCCCAGCGACCATCGCGATGCGCCGATGCCCCAGGTCCAGGACGCGCTCGGCCACCTGCCTTGCCGCTGCGACATTGTCGAAGCCGACACACGTCCACGGACAGTCTTCGCGCCATGTCCACACAAGAACAAAGGGCACCGACCTTATGCGGAGTTGCTCATAGATCTCGGGCTTTCGAGCCTCGCCGATTAGAACGAGTCCGTCGACGTTGCGGCTCAACAGCGTCTGGATCTGCTGCTCTTCCTGCTCTGCGCTGTAGTTCGACGTCGATACGAGCAGCGTTACTCCGGCGTCGGCGAGCTCTTCCTGAAGGGCCTGCAGGCCTCGCGCAAAGATCGCGTTGTCCATGGTCGGGATGATCGCGCCAATGGTGTCTGTCCGGTTCGATGCGAGCGCCCGCCCGCCGAAATGCGGGGTGTAGCCGAGCGACGCGACGGCGCGCTGCACGTGATGTCTCGTTTCAGCCCGCACCAACGACGGATCATTGAGGACCCTCGACACCGTCGCCGTGGAGACGCCTGCGAGGCGCGCGACATCCGCCAGTGAAGGTCTTCTAGGTGTCGCGAACGGCACGTGGCGCCTCTCTGCAAAGCCTCATTTACATCTACACTAACCCTGATGTAAGCGCTTGCAATCAAGATGAAAGCGCTTACAGTCGACGCAAATTATAAGAATCGTTCGTTTCGGGAGGAAAAGAAGATGACCGCAAAGGGTCGACTGCCGCTTTTGTGCGCGCTGATCTGTTTCTCCGCATTCTTCGGAAACGTGGCGATGGGAGCCGCCGGCCAGCAAGTGTTTCTGGGCGATATCGCCGAGATGCTGATGCTGTTTTTGTCCGCTCTCTTTTTTGTGGTCGGCGTCCTGAAGCGCGAAGCCGACGCGGCCCAAGACAAACCAGAACAAAGTTGACTGCACATTTTCCAACGGGAGGAAAACTGATGACCGATCAAAAGACGAAGGCGGAAATCGCCTCGGTCGAACGCCGCAATTTCATGAAGCTGACGGCCAGCGGCGCCTTCACCACTGCATTGGTGGCGGGCGCCGCGGGAACTTTGTCGTCGACGGAGGCGCTTGCGCAGACCAGCAAAGAGGAAGCCGAACGCGAGAAAGCCGCCGATCACGTCATGACGGTCGCCACCGCGTACGTTCTTGGCGCGACGCGCAGCTATCCGATCATGCAGCTCGACTTCAAAGAGAACATCCAGAACGCGACTGCTGGCAAAGTCTATGTGAAGCTCGCGCCTGGCGGCCAGCTTGGCGCTGGCGGCGCTCTCGCCCAGAAAGTTCAAGGCGGCACCATTCAGGCGGCTCAGCACTCGCTGTCGAACTTCGCGCCGTTCGCGCCGGTCGTCGACCTGATCAACCTTCCGTACCTCTGCGGTTCGAACCAGCGTTTCGTCAACCTGGTCAGTTCGGATCACTGGAAGAACACCGTCAATCCACTGGTCGAGTCGAAAGGCTTCAAGCCGCTGTGGTACGTCGTTATCGACCCACGCGTCGTCGCGGTCCGCAAAGGCGGCGACGGACCAGTCAAGACGCCAGCCGATCTGAGCGGCGTGAAGTTCCGCGTTCCGGGCTCGCAGATGCTTCAGCAGTACTACCGGATGGTCGGCGCCAACCCGACGCCGGTGGCCTGGGGCGAAACGCCGTCGGCGATCAAGCAAGGCGTCGCCGATGCGCTGGATCCGTCCGTCGGCGCGCTGTTCGTCTTCGGCTTCAAGGACATCCTGAGCTATGTCAGCTTCACGCAGGCGGTTCCGGACAGCCAAGTCTACTCGTGTAACCTCGAGTGGTATAACAGCCTGCCTTCGGACGTGCAGGAAGGCATCGACTTCGCCTCCGAGATCACCTCGGCGCAGAACCTGGCGAAAGTCCCAGCCGCGCGGAACTATGCGATGGCCGAGCTCCGCAAGTCGGGTGTCGAGTTCCACTCGCTCAGCTCAGACGAGCTCGCAGAATGGCAAGACGCCGGCGGCTATCAGCGCAGCGAGTGGGACGGCTTCAAAACCGAACTCGCCGGCTCGATGGACGCGTTCGACAAGATGGTCGAAGCCGCGGGCACCATGGGCCGCTACTACGTCCACGACGCGTAAAGTTGAGCTTTCCCCGGGCGCTCAGGCGTCCGGGGAACCGCGACTAAGCCTTTTCGTAACGACCAATGCCGCCGGCCCTTGGCTGGCGAAGGGGGCGGTGTGTTTGAAACACTAAACAGAAACGCGGAACGCTGGGCCCTGCTGGTGTTCTACACGATGTTGGTCGCCACGATGGCGGTCGAGGTCGTGCGTCGCGAGGTTTTCGCCTACTCGTCGATCTGGGGTGAAGAGATCGTACGCTACGCGTTCATCTACCTCGCGTGGATCGGCGCCGCCGCCGCTGTGCGAGAGCGCGCCCACATACGGATCGACGTCCTGCTCGCCTATGTCGGTCCGCGCTTGAAGGCGCTGCTCTATATCTTTGGCGACCTGGTGATGCTCGGGGTGGCGATCCTGGCCGTCTACTGGTCGTTTGAAACCGTCTCTGTCTCATGGAAGTTCGGCTCGGTCAGCCACGGTCTGCGCGTGTCGATGGTCTGGTTCCTCGCCGCCGTGCCGCTCGGCTTCTCGCTGATGCTCTTCCGTCTTTTGCAATCTCTCGCACGCGACATCGCTGATCTTCGTTCGGGCCGACCGGTCTACGAAGGCGCGCGGCTATTTGACTGAGGATTAAGCCATGGAATGGAGCCAACTCGGTCAGCAAGCCGTTGAGATCGGCTGGGACTTCTATCTTCCAGTTCTGATCTTCATCCTGCTCGTCGCCCTCGCAGTGCCCGTTTGGGCGTCGATCGGCGTCGCTGCGGTGGCGATGCTTCTCTTCAGTCAGGTGTTGCCGATGTCGCTGTTGGGCGAGAGCCTGTTTGACGGCATCGACCACTTCGCGTTGACGGCGGTGCCGTTGTTCATTCTCACCGGCGACGTGCTGGTGCGGACAGGCCTCAGTCGAAAATTCCTCGACGTCGCCGAAGCGCTGACCTGCTGGGCGAAAGGCGGCTTTGGTTCGGCGACCGTGCTCGTCTGCGGGATGTTCTCGGCCATTTCCGGCTCCGACGCCGCGGGCGCCGCCGCGGTGGGGCGGATGACGATCAACCGTCTGGTCGAGTCCGGCTATCCCCGCCCCTACGCCTGCGCGCTTGTCGCCGCGGGCGCCTGCACCGGCATCCTGATCCCGCCATCGATCGCCTACATCGTGATCGGTCTTGTGCTGGGGATCTCAGCCTCGACGCTGTTCCAGGCCGCATTGATCCCTGGCGTTCTGATCCTGGTCTCGATCCTGGTGACAAACATCGTCGTCAACCGTCGGTACGCCTATGAAGGCGGAGGGCTGATGACCGTCTCGGAATGGGCGAGCAACCTCGGCCGCTCATTGGCCAACGGCTGGTACGCGTTCCTGGTGCCTGGCGTCATCTTCTGGGGCATCTTCTCCGGCCGATTGACCCCGACCGAAGCGGGCGCCACCGCGGTGGTGATCACCATCATCCTGGGCTTTATCATCGGCACTCTGAAACTATCGGACTTCCCGGCGATGATGGAGAGCTCGGCCAAGGTCAACGGCGTGATCCTCCCGATCATCGCTCTTTCGTTGCCGCTGGCGCAAACCATGGCGGCGCTGGGAGTTCCGCAGGGCTTCGTCTATTCCGTGACGTCGCTGACCGAGAACCCATACGTGCTGATCCTGTTGATGATCATGATCTTGATCGCGGCGGGATGCGTCATGGAGACGACGCCCAACATCGTGATCCTCGCGCCGATCCTGAAGCCGCTCGCGGATGAGATCGGCATGAACGAGATCCAGTTCTGCATCATGATGATCACCGCGCTGGGGGTCGGGTTCATTACGCCGCCTTTGGGACTGAACCTGTTCGTCGTCTCGGGACTGACGGGGGAATCGATCCTCAAGATCGCAGCCCGCGCCGTGCCCTTCGTCTTCTTCATGCTGCTGGTGGTGCTGCTGATCGCCTATGTGCCGGTGATCTCGACCCTGCTGCTTCCTGACATCTACAAATGAGTCGTGTGATGACCGTCGAATACCTGAAGAAAGCCGCCAAGAAGTCCACCGACGACGCCGGCGACGTCCGCGCGACGGTGCAAGCGATCCTCGATGAAATCGAAGCTGGCGGCGACGCCGCGGCGATGAAGTACGCCGCAAAGTTCGATCGCTATGAAGGCAATGTCGTTCTGACGCGCGACGAGATCGACGCGGCTGCCGCGGCGGTGCCTCAGAAGCTCAAGGACGACATCCGGTTCGCCTATGACAATGTCCGGCGCTTCGCCGAGGTTCAGAAGCAGACCATTCAGGATGTCGAGGTCGAAATCCTTCCGGGGCTGATGGCCGGGCAGAAGGCGATCCCGTGCCGCGCGGCGGGCTGCTACGCCCCGGGCGGCCGCTACAGCCATATTGCGTCGGCCTTGATGACGGTGACGACCGCCAAGGTCGCGGGCTGCGGCCATATCACGGCTTGCTCTCCGCCCCGCCCCGGCGTCGGCATCGCGCCGGCGATCATCTACACTGCGGACCTCTGCGGCGCCGACAACATCCTGGCGCTTGGCGGCGTGCAGGGCATCGCTGCGATGGCCTTCGGCCTCTTTGGTCTGCCGCAATCCGACATCCTCGTCGGCCCTGGCAACCAGTTCGTGGCCGAAGCCAAACGGATCCTGTTCGGACGGGTCGGCATCGACATGTTCGCCGGCCCCACTGACAGCCTGATCCTGGCGGACGCGACCGCGGATCCGCACATGGTCGCCTGGGACCTCGTCGGGCAGGCCGAACATGGCTACAACTCGCCGGTCTGGCTCGCGACGACGCACCGCCCGCTCGCGGAGAAGGTGATGGAGCTGGTCCCGCAATACATTGACACGCTGCCCGACCTGAACCGCGACAACGCCACCAAAGCCTGGGCCGATATGGCGGAGGTCATGGTCGTGGCGGACAATGAGGGCCTCGCACAGGTCGCGGACGATTATGCGCCCGAGCACCTTCACGTTCAGGCCGCCGATCTCGACTGGTTCCTGGGCCGGCTTCAGTGCTACGGCTCGCTGTTCCTCGGCGAGGAGACGACCGTGGCGTTCGGCGACAAGTCCTCGGGTCCCAACCATGTGCTGCCGACCTCGGGCGCCGCGCGCTACACGGGCGGGCTATCGGTGCACAAGTACATGAAGCTGGTGACATGGCAGCGCTCAACGCGCGACGCCGCAAAACCGGTGGCCGAGGCGACGGCGCGGATCTCGCGGCTGGAGGGGATGGAAGGCCACGCCCGCACTGCGGACATCCGGCTGGAGAAGTACTTCCCGAATGACGACTTCGATCTGACGGCGGCCGACTAAGACCATGACCGCCGCCGACCTCTTCAGCGTCGAAGGGCGCATCGCCTGTGTGACGGGCGCCAGCTCCGGCATTTGCCGGGCGCTGGCGACGGCGCTGGCCGAGCGCGGGGCGAAGGTTGTCGGCCTCGCCCGCCGCGCCGAAGAGCTGGAAGCCTGGGCGGCGGAGACCGATGGGAAGACGGCGGTCCTGACGGCGGATCTGTCCGATCCATCGACCATGAAGGATGTCGCCGCGCGCGCCGCAGAACCCTTCGGCGCGCCCGACATCCTCATCAACGGCGCGGGCGTCAACACGCGTCAAGCGGCCGACGACGTCACTCTCGACGATTGGCGGCTAACACTCGACCTGAACCTCGCCACGCCGTTCTTTCTGGCGCAGGCGCTGGTTCCTGCGATGCGCGCGACGGGCTGGGGCCGGATCGTCAACTTCGCCTCGCTGCAGACCTTTCGAGCCTTCCCCGGGGGCTTGGCTTACGGATCCTCCAAGGGCGGGATCGCGCAGATGACCCGCGCCATGGCCGAGGCCTGGTCGCCACATGGGATCACCGCCAACGCGCTGGCGCCGGGCTTCTTTCCGACCGAACTGACCGGCCCGGTCTTCAAGGATCCGGAGCGCGCCGCGCGAAACGCCGCGCAGACCTGTATCGGCCGCAATGGAACGATGGACGACATCATCGGGCCGACCCTGTTCCTTTGCTCGGACGCCAGCGCCTACATCACCGGGCAGGTCATCTCAGTCGACGGGGGGTTCACTGCGAAATGAAGGCGCTCGTGTACACTGGCCCGGAAACGCTCGAGTTTCAGGACGCGCCCGACCCGGTGGCAACGGGCGACGCCCTGATCCGCATCGCCCATGTCGGGATCTGCGGATCGGACATGCACGCCTTTCTGGGTCATGACGAGCGTCGCCCGGCGCCATTGATCCTCGGTCACGAAGCGGCTGGCGAAATCACGGCCGGCCCTGGCGAAGGATCTCGCGTCACCATCAATCCATTGGTGACCTGCGGGGTCTGCGAGCACTGTCTGGCCGGACGCGAAAACCTCTGCGCGCAACGTCAGATCATCTCAATGCCCCCGCGCGAGGGCGCCTTCGCCGAGTACCTCACGATGCCGGTGGGCAACCTCGTGACGATCCCCGAGAATGTTCCGACAGAAAAGGCGGCGCTGGCGGAACCGCTGGCTTGCGGCTGGCACGCGGTGCGCTTGGCGGAAAGCGCATTGAACCGACCGCTCGACCAGGCGAAATGCCTTGTGATCGGCGGGGGCGCGATTGGATTTGGGGCGGCGTTGGTGCTGCGCGCCCGTGGGGCCACAGAGATCACTTTAGTCGAAACCAACGTCGCGCGCCGAGACATCATCGCGCGCGAAGACGGCGTCCACGCGGTCGAGCCCGCGGAGGTCGAAGCGGGCTTTGACCTTGTGGTGGACGGCGTTGGCTTTGAGGCGACGCGCGCCGCCGCGTCCGCCGCCGCAAGTCCCGGAGGCGTCATCATGCATATCGGCCTGGGATCGGCTGCAGGGGGCCTCGACATCCGCCGCATGACGCTGCAAGAGATCACGTTCATCGGAACGTACACCTACAGCGCCCAGGACTTCCGCGACACGGCGCAAGCCATCTTCGACGGACGACTCGGGGCGCTCGACTGGCCGGAAATCCGGTCGCTTTCAGACGGCGCGCGCGCCTTCGCCGACATCAAGGCGGGCAGCGTGGCTGCGCCGAAAATCATCCTGGCGCCCTGAATGGGGCCTTTGCGAAACGAGAACTCAAATTGAAGGAGTCTGACATGGGTGAACACCCGCATCTCCTCGTCCACGACAAGGCCGACAATGTCGGCGTCGTCGTGATCGAGGGCCTGACTGCAGGCACGGAAATGCTCTGCGTCGTCACCGAGGACAACTCGGACTTCCGCCTCACCGCCCAGGCCGACATTCCCATTGGCCACAAGGTCGCCTTGCAGGATTTCGCTGAAGGCGACACCGCGATCAAATACGGCGAGGATATCGGCAAGTTCGTCGGGTCCGCTGAAAAGGGCGGTCACGTCCATACCCACAACCTCAAAACCAAACGGTGGTGAGCCATGCCCTATGATGCGACCAACAAGACGGTGATGGCCTGGCGGCGTGAGAACGGCCGCGTAGGCGTGCGCAACCACGTCCTGATCCTGCCTGTCGACGATATCTCGAATGCGGCCTGCGAAGCCGTCTCCAACAACATCAAAGGCACGATGGCGATCCCTCACGCCTACGGGCGTCTGCAATTCGGCGAAGATCTCGAGCTGCATTTCCGCACCATCATCGGCACCGGGGCCAACCCGAACGTGGCCGCGGTCGTGGTGATCGGCATCGAGCCGAGCTGGACCAAGCGCATCGCCGACGGCATCCGCGAAACCGGCAAGCCGGTGGCCGAGTTCTCGATCGAGCAGAACGGCGACATCGCAACGATCGCCGCCGCCAGCTGGAAAGCGAAAGAATACGTTCAGTGGGCCAGCGAGCTGCAGAAAGAACCCTGCCCGGTTTCCGAGCTTTGGGTCTCGACCAAATGCAGGGAGAGCGACACGACCACGGGTCTGTCCTCCTGCCCGACGGTCGGCAACATGTACGACAAGCTCGTCCCGCAGGGATTGACCGGCGTCTTCGGTGAAACCTCGGAAATCACCGGCGCCGAGCATATCTGTGAAAAGCGCGCCGCGACGCCAGAAGCTGGCGAGAAGTTCATGAAGATCTTCAAGGCCTATCAGGACGACGTGATCTTCGCCCACCAGACCGATGATCTGTCCGACAGCCAGCCGACCAAGGGGAACATCCTGGGCGGGCTCTCGACCATCGAGGAGAAGGCGCTCGGCAACCTCGAGAAGATCGGCAAAGAGGTCTCCTACATCGATGCGCTCGGCCCGGCGGAAGAACCCGCGAAGGGCCCGGGGCTCTACTTCATGGACACGTCGTCGGCCGCGGCGGAGTGCGTGACGCTGATGGCCGCGGCGGGATATGTGATCCACACGTTCCCAACAGGCCAGGGCAACGTCGTCGGCAACCCGATCGTTCCGGTGATCAAGATCTCCGGCAACCCGCGGACCCTGCGCACGATGAGCGAGCATATCGATGTCGACGTGACGGGGGTTCTGACCCGCGAACAGACAATCGATCAGGCCGGCGACGCGCTGATCGAGATGATCGAGCGCGTGGCGAATGGCCGCCTGACTTGCGCGGAAGCCCTGGGCCATCGGGAATTCTCGATGACCAAGCTGTATCGTTCGGCTTAACTTGCCGAACCCAAGCGGCGCGATCCTTCGGACCGCGCCGCGTTTTTCGAAGCTCTCATTCGTGGATGCGCAATGACGTCTTCCTCCGGCGCGCCTGAGAAAGTGTCGCTGACCCTCGATGAGGCGCAGGCGCTCAGCGAGGCGGCGCTTGTTCGCAACCAGACAGCGCCGGAAACGGCGCGCCTGGTCGCCAAAGCGCTGGTCGACGCCGAAGCCGATGGGCAGACAGGGCATGGATTGGCGCGCGTGGCAGCCTACGCCGCGCAGGCCAAGTCCGGAAAAGTCGACGGGTTTGCGACCTCGACAGTCGTCCGTACCCAGCAATCACGGTTCGATGTCGACGCGCGGCACGGCTTCGCCTATCCCGCGATGGCTCTGGCGCGGACCGAGATCACCGCCGCGGCGCGGGAGACGGGGATCGCCAGCGCAGCGATCCGGAACTCCCATCACTGCGGCGTCCTCGGACACCAGGTCGAGGCGCTCGCCGACGAAGGCTTGGTTGCGCTGATGTTCGCGAATGCGCCCAAGTCAATCGCTCCGACGGGCGGCGACGGGCCGCTTTACGGCACCAACCCCATCGCTTTTGCGGCGCCGGCTGAGGGGCGCCCGCCAATCGTGATCGACCTGGCGCTGTCCCGCGTGGCGCGGGGTAAAGTGATGGCGGCGTCGAAGACGAACTCGCCAATCCCGCCCGAATGGGCCCTCGACGAGCATGGCGAACCAACCACAGACCCGCATGCGGCGCTGAAAGGCTCGATGCTGCCGATCGGCGGCGCCAAGGGAGCTGCGCTCGCGCTGATGGTCGAGGTTTTCGCCGGCGCCATGGCGGGGCCGAACCTGAGCTTTGAATCGACCGATTTCTTCGCCGCCGAAGGGGCGCCTCCGGCCTTGGGGCAATTCATGATCGCCTTCGCGATCGATGGAGCGGCCACGGCGGGCGTGGCTCGTATCCTGGAGGCGATCGCCGCCCAGGACGGGGCCCGCCCGCCCGGCGACCGGCGGATTGCGGCGCGAGAGGCCTCCCAACGCGAGGGACTTCGGGTCCCGCGCGTCTTGATCGACGAAATCAAGGCGCTTGCCGCAGGAGCGACGTGATCATGATTGAACGGCTCGGCGCGCGGGCCCGGGCGCTCTACCCCGGTGTGGCCGCTGCAGTCGTGATCGCTCTCGCCGCTCAGTTCCTCGGCGATCACTACGGCGCGCCAGTGATGTTGTTCGCGCTTTTGTTGGGCATGGCCTTCAACTTTCTCAGCGACAACGACCGCTGCGCCGAAGGCATCGCCTTTTCCGCCAAGACGCTGTTGCGGCTCGGGGTCGCGCTGCTCGGCGCTCGGATTACGGTTTCGGAGTTTTCCGAGCTCGGCTTCACGGCGATCGCGACGATCGTCGGCTTGATCGCCTGCACCATCGGGGCGGGCTTCATCGCCTCGCGCCTGATCGGACGGGGCTGGCGGTTCGCCCTTCTCACCGGCGGGGCTGTCGCCATCTGCGGCGCCTCCGCCGCGCTGGCCTTGGCCGCCGTGATCCCAAAGAACCCGAAGATGGACGTCCACGAACGCAACACCTTGTTCACGGTCGTCGCGGTGACGGTGCTCTCGACGGTCGCGATGGTCGGTTATCCGATCCTGTTCAGCACGTTGGATTTCACCGATCAGCAGATCGGCTTCATGCTCGGCGCGACGATCCATGACGTCGCGCAGGTGGTCGGCGCCGGTTATTCGGTCTCGCAGGAGGTCGGCGACACCGCCACGCTCGTCAAACTGATCCGGGTCGCGCTGCTGCCTGTGGTGCTTCTGATCATCATCGGGGTGCTGCGCTCCCGCGCGACCGGTTCAGCGCCGGGACTGCCCTGGTTCGTTGTGGGGTTCTGCATCCTGTCGGCGATCAACAGTCTCGATCTTCTGCCAACCGCTGTGATGACCCAGCTGTCCGACGTCTCTCGCGTGCTGTTGGTGACTGCGATCGCCGCACTGGGCGTAAAGACCTCGATGAAGGCCGTGTTCGAGCTGGGTCCCACGCATCTCAGCGTCGTGGTCATGGAAACGGTGGTGTTGCTGCTCTTGGCCATTCTCGCCACGTCGCTCTGGTTGGGCTGACGCCAGCGCGCCGTTTGGGAGCGGAACAAGCCTTGCTCTTCTCCGCCGTGCGGCTTTAGCTGTTGCGGAGGACAGCTGCGCGTTTGTGGGAGCAAGATGAGAACCCTTTGGATTTTGGCGCTTTCGCCATTGCTGGTCTTTCTTGCGGACGTGCGGCACGCGGCGGCTCAGGAATGCAGGTTCGTCCAGAGCGAGGCCGACATCACCATCTGCGTCTGCCGACAGGGCCAAAACTGGCGCATCAACCCGTACCGCGTCTGCGAAACGGCGGCGTCGGCTGCGCCAGAGCCAGTCGTGCGGCCGCAACCCCGAACGCTGTCGCCAGAGGAGCTGCGGCAGCGCCAGGAAACCCGCGAGATCCAGGAAGTTCTGAACGCGATCGAGTGCGATGCGGGCGTTCCAGATGGGATCTCGGGACGTCAAACCCGCTCGGCGATCCAGTGCTTTCACCAGGCCATTGACCGACCGGACACGACGGAGCTGACCGCGGAGGAGCGTCAGATCCTTTTGGAGACGCATGATCAATTGCCAGAGGCGGCGTCGGTTCTGCGCGCCAGCCTCCGACAGGAGTTGCCGCCGACGCTTGTCGCGACGGCGCCGCCAGAGCCGCAGCCGCAGCCGCAGCCGGAGTCGCAGACGGAGCCGGAACCGGAACCGGCGGCCCCCGCAGAACCCGAGACGCCCGTCGTTTCGAACGAGACGCGGACGACCACGCCCGATACCGATACCGAGGTCGGACCGCGCGTGTGTCAGGCCGACGAACAGTTCGGAGCCTGGTACCATCGGCTGGACGGCGCGGGCTCGTCGCTGACGACGACGTTCGATACGCTCAATGGTCAGATCATCGACGCGACGCTGACCTGGGACGGCGCGGGATATGTTCTCTATTTCGTTCCCAAAAGCGCAGAGATGTTTGACGCGCTGGTCTTTTTCGCGGACGCGATCCGGCTGCAGTCGGGCCCGAACATGACCGTGGCGGACCTTCCGGTCGAAGCGGTGTCGGCCGACGGTTTCACAATGACGGTGAACGCGATCCAGATGATCGACGCGATCGCGGAAAACGCGCTGCAGCTTGAATTCGTTTCGCGGGCTGAAGACGTGGTCGACGTCATGGACAGCGGCGCAACGCCGTTGGCGCAGCTGACCGAAGCTCTGGACTGCCTTTAGGCGCAGCCGCGCAGAGAAACCGAAGGAGAGACCGCAATGCGCCGAGTTCTAATCTGGTTGTCGGCGATCATTTTCCTCGCGGGCTCATTTGCCGTCGCGTCGGAATGGCCGGAGGCGGCGCGCCAGCAAATGGCGGCGGCCGGAGAACGGCTGAAAGCCGCGCAAACGACCCAGGAACGGGTCGCGGCGCTGCGTGAGATCGAAGGCGTGGCCGCCGCTCATCCGGATGCGCCGGAAGCGGCGATCATGGCGCGGCTCCTGGCCGAGAAGGCGACGCAAGAGGCCGGTCCGGCCAAGATGCTCGACGCTTTGGGCGCGCTGGCGGCGTCGGGTCAGGTGACCGACGTTCAGACGCTCGGCGGCATCGCCGGCCCCTTGCTCGAAACCATCGCCGACATGCGTGAGAACGGCACGTTGTTGCCAGAAACCGCGATCCAACTCGACGCGGCGATCAAGAGGCTCGACGACGCGGCGGCGAAGGCGAACCTGCCAAAGCTGGCGGACGCCGTGGATGCGGCGACGGGCGACACGCAACTGGCCGGTAAGATCCGCGGCGCGCTGGGCAAGATCGCGTCGCTGGCGAAAGCGGCGCGCGAGAGCGCCAATCTCCGGAAAATGGACCGCAAGGCGAAGAAGGCGTATCTCGACAATCTCGTCAGCATCTTGCCGCCCGCGGGAGGGCCCGCGATCAACGGTCCGGCCTTCGTCGTGTTTCGCGATACCCTGGTCTGGAACAGCGAAATGTTCGACGAATCGACCAAGGCGATGGATCTCGTGACCGAAGCGATCGAGACCGGGCAGTTCGACTCGGCGGCCTACGCCAAGATCGAACAACGTCTCAAGGATCTCTCGAAGGGTCCGTGGGGCAGCGACACCGCATCCGATTTCTTCGAGAACCTGTGCAAGAAGATCCCGATCGCCGGCGCCTGGTGCGGCGACGCGTTCAAACTGGTGAAAGACCTGATCTCCGGCACGGATTGCGGCTCGATCAACTGCGACTGCGAAAATGTCGGCGGCGGACTGCTGCGGGGACCGTTGATCGTCCAGTGCAAGATCGCGGAGCAGGATCTGGTTCTCGCGTGCCAAAGCCAGAAGCGAATCGTCGGAACCTGCGACGCAGGCGCGAGAGGCCCGGCGGCGACTCCGTACTGAGGCGACCCCGTACTGAGGCGACCCCCATTGCTGATCAACCGCTGGCTGCTTCGCGAGGGTTTAGGAAAGGTCTAGAGTTCGAGCACCAGGCACGTCGTCGTGCCGAACGCGTAGAGCTTCCCGGTATCCGCCCCGACGATCTTGCCTTCGGCCGTCCCGGTTCGGCGCCCCACATGCAGCACTTCGCCGATCGCGTGCACCTTCTCGGATCCCTCAAGCAACGGGCGGGTGATGTTCACGCGGTACTCAAGCGTCGTGTAACCAAACCCCTGCGGCAAGGCGGTCTGAACCGCACAGGCGACGCAGCTGTCGATAAGGGTGCCGAACCAGCCGCCATGCACGCCTCCGATCGGGTTGTAGTGCTTGAAGAGCGGCGCGCCTTCGCAGACGACCCGGCCTTTCGTAGCCTCCAGAAAGTGGAAGTTCATCGTGCGGCAGATCGGCGGAGCGGGGTGGCGCCCCTCGACGATGCCTTGGATGAACTCGAGCCCGGACATCGAGCGCATCTGCTCGACGCTCATCAACTGGTCCGGCGCATCCACGAAAAGCGGGGAGGTCATCGCAGGACAGCCCTTACTCGAATTCCATGATCACTTCATCGACGGCCAGGCTATCACCGGGTTTCGCCTTGATCGACCCGACTTTGGCCGAGCGCTCAGCGCGCAAGATGTTCTCCATCTTCATCGCCTCGACAACGGCCAACGCCTGGCCTTCCTGCACTTCTTCGCCTTGCTCGACATCGATCCGAACGACGAGACCCGGCATCGGGCACAGCAGCAGTTTCGAGGTGTCCGGCGCTTCCTTCTCCGGCATCAACGCAGCGAGTTCCCCAAGGCGCGCGCTGCGAGCGACCGCGACGAGGTCCACGCCGCGCCAGCGGATCCGCCAGCCCTGAGGCGCGGGATTGACCTTGGCGACGACCGTCTCATCCTCAAACTTCGCACGGGCGAGGGTTTCGCCGGGACGCCAGTCCAGTTCGACGAGACCAGCGCCAAAGAAGAACTCGCGCCCCCCCTCGACCGCATCGAGCGTCTGAGAGATCGTCTCGCCGCCGATCTCGACGCTCCAATCCCGGTTCACTGCGCCAGATGGTTCGCGAAGCCGGCCCGAGATGCCCTGTCGCCGGGTCGCCTCGAAATGGGTCAGCGCCACGGCGAGACGGGCGAGCTTTTCACGGCTGGCGTCGCTCAAGGCCGCGCCCTCAAACCCTTCCGGGTACTCCTCGGCGATGAACGCGGTCGATATATCGCCAGAAGCGAACTTGGGGTGGTCCATCACGGCCGCGACAAAGGGTAGGTTGTGGCCGATGCCCTCGACTTCGAAGGCGTCCAGCGCGCTCTTCATGCCTTTAATCGCCGCGGTGCGGTCTTCTCCCCAGGTGCAGAGTTTCGCAATCATCGGATCATAGAACATTGAGATCTCGGAGCCTTCCTCGACCCCGGTGTCGTTCCGGATGATCCCGCCTGGGATCGCGTCGCCCTCGCTTGGCGGGCGGTATCGGGTGAGGCGGCCGATCGAGGGCAGGAAATTGCGATAAGGATCTTCCGCGTAAAGGCGGCTCTCCATCGCCCACCCGTTCAGCTTCACGTCGGACTGAGTGACCGACAGCTTTTCCCCCGCTGCGACGCGGATCATCTGTTCGACCAGATCGAACCCCGTGATCAGCTCGGTCACCGGGTGCTCGACCTGCAGCCGCGTGTTCATCTCGAGGAAATAGAAGTTCCGCTCGGCGTCGACGATGAACTCGACAGTTCCCGCAGAGCAGTAATCAACCGCCTTCGCCAGCGCGACCGATTGCTCGCCCATCGCCTTGCGGGTCTCATCGTCGAGAAAGGGCGACGGCGCCTCTTCGATGACCTTCTGGTTGCGGCGCTGGATCGAGCACTCGCGCTCGCCGAGATAGATGACGTTGCCGTGCTTGTCGCCGAGCACCTGGATTTCAATGTGCCGCGGTCTCTGGACAAACTTTTCGATGAAGATCCGATCGTCGCCGAAACTTGCGGCAGCTTCGTTCTTGGAGGATTGGAAGCCCTCGCGGGCCTCCTCGTCCGACCATGCGATCCGCATGCCCTTGCCGCCGCCGCCGGCGCTGGCCTTGATCATGACCGGATAACCGATATCGGTTGCGATCTTCACGGCCTCTTCGGCGTCGCCGATCAGCCCCATGTAGCCCGGAACCGTGGAGACCTGTGCTTCCGCGGCAAGCTTTTTCGAGGCGATTTTGTCGCCCATCGCCTCGATCGCGCCGACCGGAGGTCCGATGAAGGCGACGCCCGCCGCATCCAGCGCTTCCGCGAACTCGGCGCGCTCTGACAGGAACCCGTATCCGGGGTGCACGGCTTGCGCGCCTGTCTGCTTTATCGCCTCGAGGATCTTATCGATGACCAGGTAGCTCTCGGCGGCCGCAGGCGGACCGATGTGAACCGCTTCATCCGCCATCCGGGCGTGAACGGCGTCCGCATCGGCGTCCGAGTAAACAGCGACTGTCTTGATCCCCATCGCCCGGGCCGTTCGGATAACGCGGCAGGCGATTTCGCCCCGGTTGGCAACAAGGATCTTCTCAAACATCGCCGTTGATCTCCGCGCAGTCTTGGTTTGATCCAGCGATGGATCACGCAGGCGCAACAGTGTCAATGTGAGCGACGCTTTATTGACGTCTGCACATCGCGAATGCGGCAATTCGCTGCTATGGTCCCGGAAAGGTTCGGGAAATCTACGCTACTTTCAGCGCCGGGCCGTCAAGGGGGTGAGGTATGACTCGGGTTCTTGAATCGGTTGCGAACATCTTTTTCTCACTGCTGCTTGGCGCGCTGGGTCTGGCGTTAACAGCGATCTATGCGCCTTACACGCTGGAGAGCGTCCAGATCCAGGCGGGTTTCCTCAAAGAAGATCTCGTGGCGATGCTGACCAGCTTGGGAACCGAGCCGCAGGTGAACGTCTGGATCCGGTTCCTGGTCCAAGACGAGCAGCTTGTCTTCATGGGCTTCGTCATCCTGATGCGCGTGCTCATCGCCCTCACGTTCTGGGGCATCCGCAGCATGTTCGCGGCGATGCGCGGCAGCTGACCTGCGTCTCTACGCCAAGGTGCGCGGGCCCTCATACCGCGCGAGGCCCCGCGGTGTGAGCTGGAGGTTGGCAAGGGTGCGTTCCGCGTGGACCATGCGATGTGACAGCAGTTTGCCCATCAGCTTTGCAAGCACCCCAGCGTGATCAGCGCGGTTCGACAGATTGGTCATCTCGTCCGGATCATCTTCAAGGTTGAAGAGCAGCGGCGGCAAGGCCGCGAAATGAACGAGCTTCCAGCGCGATTCCCGCCAGACATTTAAAACGCACTGATCCGGCGTGAGCCCGAGAGCCGTTTCCGCAACGCCAGTATCGACTTCGCGAAAGTCGTATTCCCAGAAAGCTGCCTCTCTCCAGTCCGGGGTGTCGCCGGTGATCCAGGGGCTCAGGCTGCGTCCGTCCCAGTCTTGCGGTGGTTCGCCTCCCAGCCATTCGATGATCGTCGGCGCGACATCGACGCTCTCGCTAAAGGCGTCGACCACCCGCGCCGAGCCATTCCTGGGATCCAGAACCATCAGCGGGATATGGTTCGAGCTGTCGAAGAAGCCGCCTTTCCCCCACATCCAATGATCGCCCAAATGCTCGCCGTGGTCCGCCGTAAGCACGATCAGCGTTTCATCGGCCTGGCCGCTCTCTTGGAGCGCTGCAAGCATTCGACCCAGCTGATGATCGCACTCAGAGATCAGACCGAAATAGACGGCGGCCGCGGCGCGAAGATCGTCTTCAGACCGGTTGTTCGCGTCAAACCCGACCTGAAAGAAGTTTGGATCCGCCTGAACCACGCCTCGCCAATAGTCGAGAAACGGATGTGAGACCTCGGCGCCGGGTTGAGATGCGCGTATTGGGGCCGGCATGTCGCTCGCGGCGTACATGTCGTTGTAAGGCGCCGGAGCGCGAAGAGGCGGATGGGGCCGAAGAAAACTGGCGTGCACCAGCCAGTCTCGATGTCGATTGACGCTGACGTAGTCGATGACCGAGTCTGCGACGAACGCGGTGTCGCTGTCCTCCGCTGCATAGAACGCAGGCTCTCGATCAAAAGGCTTTTGCGCGCTCTGCGCGCCAACGCCGTAGGTGATCAGCGCAGGATGAGGCGGCAACTCGTACCCCTTGCGACGCAAATGCGCAGCCCAGGCGCTGACATCCGTCTCGGAGAACATGCCCACGCCCAGCGTGAACCCGGCAAGCGGGGCCTCGTAGCTCTTCAGAGCCGGGTCGTTCGGGGGCGTTGTTCTCGGATCGACAGCCGTATCGGTGTAACCGAAGAGAACGGGCTCGACCCCGTTTCGGCGCGCCTCTTTGGCGAGATTGCTGAAGCGCGCATCGAGCGGGGTCCCGTTTCGGACCGAACGATGGATGAACGGATACCGGCCAGTGAGCATCGTGGTGCGAGACGGCCCACACGGAGCCGAGCAGGTATAGTGTCGTCGGAAAACGGTAGAACGGGCCGCGAGAGCGTCGATGTTCGGCGTACGAACGATCGAGTGGCCGAACGCCCCCGCCGCATCTCCACGCCATTGGTCGAAGGTGACGAAAAGCACTTTGCGCCGCATGTTTCCCCCTCCCCCGACAACGGACGCCCGAACGCGCATCAGGGCCCGACGTCTTGCCTCATCCGGGCTCACACCCCTCTGATCAGCTGAGGCGCGGCGGGTCGTACGGATCTGCAGGCGCGGAGGCGCCTCAGTTCATCAGGCCGCGACCCGCATGTTCGGGGTTCTCGACCATAACCGCCGCGCGTTGGCCGGCAAAATAGGTCACGCCGTACTCGATCGCTTGGCCGGCCATATCCAGATTGAGGGCTTCAGCCCTCAGAACAGGCGCATTGTCGGGCTGGCTCAACTTCTTCGCGATGGTGCGCGACGGCGCGATAGCGGCGACCCGCGTCCAGGCTCTGACGTAGTCGATCACGCCATACCGACGAAACGCAGCGGTGACGGACCGCGTTTCCGAGTAGACCTCTGCGAAATCGGGAAACCTCTCGCCGGGGTAATAGGACTCGGATACGAGAACCGGCGTATCGTCCGCTTCGCCGACGCTCTCGAGGACGACGACCGGCCGCCCCGCCTTCAACCCCAAGCGCTCGGCGACACGTTCGTCAGCGGTGATCGTCTCGCCGCGGATGAGATACTGAGACGGCGTCCGGCCGAGATCGGCGACGTTTTGGCTGAAGCGCGTGCGCGATCCAATCTTGTAGTCGAGCACACCTTCTGAAACATAGGCCCCGCTGCCGCGGCGCACTGCGATGATGCCTGACTGGCTGAGTTCCGCGAGCGCGCGACGGACCGTGTGACGATTGACGTCGAACCGCGCCGAGTACTCTTTTTCCGTGGGCAGCTTATCGCCGGCGTTGAAAGTGCCGTCCACGATCTCCGAGCGCAACGTGTCAAAAATAGACCGCCAAACCGGTGTCCGAGCCATTGTCACTCCCTTTGCCGTCTCACGCGCCGTCGTCTATTCGTACGCCTCAGGGTCCGATGTCGCGAAACCGCGTGTTTTGACACAAAAGTTTCGCGAAACACGCGTTTTGTTCCTCTTGTGATTTGTCCAACGAACCCCAAGGTGTCTATACAGATCTTGGTGGAATAGTCGTCTCGACAAATCGGCGGGGGATAGATGTCCGAAAAAGCCGAAGAGCACAACCCGGTTAACGTGGACAACTCTGATCCGAACGCAATTTCTGATCGGAGCGCGTGGATTTCGCTACTCGCCCAAAGCCCCGCGGAAGATCTGTCGGCTCGATGGTCCGAGTTGGGGCTCGCGCCGAAGTTCACCTATTTGCGCCGCCCAGAGATCGGCTTGGTGATGACGCAAGGACGGGCGGGCGCGGTCGGTGAGCGCTTCAACCTTGGCGAAGCGACGGTCACAAGATGCTCTGTACGGTTGGCGACTGGCGAAGAGGGCCACGCATACGCGCTGGGCCGAAGCGCGCGGAAAGCCGAGATATCCGCTCTGTGCGACGCGCTTATGCAAACCAAGCACGCCGCCGCTCTCGCGACCAAAGTGCTGGCGCCTCTGGCTTACGCGCAATCGGCCCGCCGAGAGGACGCGGCGCGCAAAGCCGCTGCGACCAAGGTCGAATTCTTCACGATGACGCGGGGAGAAGGCTGATGGCGATCGCCACCCGTCAGCCGAATGACCCGCCGCATGGGCAGATCGGGTTTTCAAAGCCATCGGTCGACGCCGCCGCCTCCTTTCGGACGATCTTGAACGCGGTGGCGCGCCCGGGGTCGCCACAGACGGTCGCTGCGAAAACGCTTGCAGCGGCGCCATTGTCGCTGGCGGCCACCACGGCGCTGCTGACCCTCGCCGACGCGGACGCGCCGGTCTGGCTGACCCCTGACGTAAGGTCCGACGCCACCGACCACCTCATCCGGTTCTGCGTTGGCGCGGCGCCCGTCAGCCATTCGGGGCAGGCGGCTTTCGTATGCGGACGCTTTGGCGCAATCGAGGCGCTCGAACTCCCAGCCGGTTCTCCCGACTACCCTGACCGCTCGGCCACGCTGATCATCGAAACCGACGGTTTCGCCGCTGAGCCGGACGCGCTCGCCTTGAAGCTGAGTGGTCCGGGCGTCGACGGCGTCGCCTTGCTCCATGTCGCTGGGTTCGGAAGCGCCTTCGCCCGCTTCCTGCAGCAAAACGCCGCTCAGTTTCCATTGGGGGTGGATCTTCTTCTGACGCATGGCGACCAGGTTGTCGGCCTCCCCCGCAGCACGAAAGTAGAGGTCGGCTGATGTATGTGGCGACGAAGGGGGGCGAGAAAGCGATCGCTGCCGCGCATCGGCAAATGGCGGAGGAACGCCGTGGCGATCCAAAGATCCCGGCTTTGACGATCGCTCAGATCCGCGAGCAGCTTTCCTTGTGCGTCGACCGCTGCATGACTGAGGGATCGCTGTACGACCGGGACCTCGCGGCGCTCGCGATCAAGCAAAGCCAGGGCGATCTCATCGAGGCGATCTTCCTGCTGCGCGCCTACCGCACGACGCTGCCGCGATTTGGCTACTCTCGACCGATCGACACGGGTTCGATGGCGATTGTTCGAAGGGTCTCGGCGACCTTCAAAGACATCCCCGGCGGTCAGATCCTGGGGCCGACCTTCGACTACACGCACCGGCTGTTGGACTTCAAACTGGCTGCCGAGACAGAAGGCCCCCGGACCGTCGCCGATCGCGCAGAGACCCCGGTCGAGCAATCGGTTCCCCACGTGCTGGGACTGCTTGATCAAGAGGGCCTGATCCAGAAGGAGAAGACGGAGAACAAGCCCGCGCCAGACCTCAGGATAGGCCGCATCGACTTTGATCACGAAAAGACGGCGGAGCGTCCCGAAGCGTTCAACGAAGACACTCCGCCCGATCTGACCCGGGAACCGCTCGAGTTCCCCGCTTCGCGCGCGTTGCGTTTGCAAGCTCTGGCGCGCGGCGACGAAGGCTTCCTGCTCGGACTGGCGTACTCGACCCAGCGCGGATATGCGCGCAATCACGCCTTTGTCGGCGAGCTGCGCATCGGCGCGGTCGCGGTCGAGTTTGATATGCCGGAGCTCGGGATCACCATCGAGCTCGGCGAAGTCACCGTGACCGAGTGCGAGACGGTGACCCAGTTTCAGGGCTCAAAGTCGCAACCGCCACAGTTCACCCGCGGTTATGGGCTGAGCTTCGGCCAGACCGAACGCAAGGCGCTCTCCATGGCGCTTGTGGAGCGCGCTCTGCGCTGGAGTGAGCTTGATGAAGACTTTGTCGGCGCAGCGGCGCAGGACGAGGAATTCGTGCTCGCTCATGTCGACAACATTCAGGCGACAGGGTTCCTGGAGCACATCAAACTTCCCCATTATGTCGACTTTCAATCAGAGCTGGAGCTGGTGCGACGCATGCGGCGCGAGATTGCCGAGGACAGCGCTGGGCGCGACCTTTCGGAGACGGCGGAATGACGAGGCTCAGAGTTATAAACGCCACAGGAGGGGGCGCAGTCGGCGCGACGCCGTCGAATGAACCGACGCTCAGGAGGCTCCTTCAATGAGCGCCGTGGACGATCCAACGGATCTGACGCTCGGGTCTGAGGGGTCCGACGCCAGCGTCGCCGAAGCGAAGGGCGATGAGCAGATCGCCGATCTCTCCTCAGACGCGGGTGATGATCGGATCGATGAAACGATCGACGGGTACAACTTCGCGTATCTTGACGAGAACACGAAGCGCATGATCCGGAGGGCGATCCTGAAAGCCGTCGCGATCCCCGGGTACCAGACGCCGTTCGCCAGCCGTGAAATGCCGATGCCCTACGGCTGGGGTACGGGCGGGGTGCAAGTCACCGCCGCCTGTCTGACCCCAGGCGACACGCTCAAGGTGATCGATCAAGGCGCGGACGACACGACCAACGCCGTTTCAATCCGACAGTTCTTCGAGAAAACGGCGCGGGTCGACACGACGACGCGCACGGAAGACGCGACGGTGATCCAGACACGGCACCGGATCCCGGAGAAGGCGCTGACCGAAGATCAGATCATCGTCTATCAGGTCCCGATCCCCGAACCTTTGCGGTATCTCGAACCGCGCGAGACTGAGACGCGCAAGATGCACGCGCTCGAAGAATACGGCCTCATGCATGTGAAACTGTACGAGGATATCTCGCGCCACGGCCATATCGCGACGACATACGCCTACCCCGTCATGGTCGAGGATCGGTATGTGACCGATCCTTCGCCGATCCCGAAGTTCGACAACCCGAAACTGTCGAACTCGCCAGCGCTTCAGCTTTTCGGCGCTGGACGGGAGCAACGGATCTACGCGATCCCGCCCTACACGAAGGTCAAGAGCCTCGACTTTGAGGACTACCCGTTCGATCCCGGCCAATGGCCTCAGGCCTGTGCGCTCTGCGGCGCCGAGGACAGCTATCTCGACGAGATCATCACCGATGACGCGGGCGGGCGTATGTTCGTATGCTCGGACACTGACTTCTGCAGCCGCCGACGCGCGGAGCAGGACGCCGCCGCGACCTCTGAGGAGGGGGAGCAATGAGCCAAGAGGTCATTCTTCGGGTCGAAGAGCTCACCAAACTCTACGGCGCACGGGTCGGGTGCCGCAATGTCTCCTTCGAGCTGTGCGGGGCGGAGGTGCTGGCGGTGGTCGGAGAGTCGGGTTCGGGCAAGTCGACGTTGCTCAACTGCCTGTCCGGCCAGCTGCCGCCGAGCGGCGGCAGTCTCTCCTATCGGGGGGCGAACGGTCACTGGCGCGACGTTCTCGCCCTCTCTGAGCCCGAGCGCCGGCTGTTGAGCCGCACCGAATGGGCGTTTGTGCACCAAGATCCGCGCGACGGGCTGCGGATGACCGTCAGCGCCGGCGGCAATGTCGGCGAACGGATGATGGCCGTGGGCGCGCGCCACTATGGAACGATCCGATCAACAGCAGCGGATTGGCTGCGGCAGGTGGAGATCCCGCAGGACCGATTGGATGATCGGCCCACCGCGTTTTCAGGCGGCATGCGTCAAAGGTTGCAGATCGCGCGGGCGCTGGCGACCAATCCTCGTCTCGTGTTCATGGACGAACCGACCGGCGGACTGGACGTTTCGGTTCAGGCGCGGCTGCTCGATCTGATCCGAACCCTGGTGAACCAGTTCGAGCTCTCGGTGATCCTCGTGACCCATGATCTCGCCGTCGCGCGACTGCTGGCCCACCGGATGATGGTGATGAAGGACGGCCACGTGGTCGAGAGCGGTCTGACGGATCAGGTTCTCGACGATCCGCAACATCCCTACTCGCAGCTGCTCGTCAGCTCGATCCTGCAGACCTGAGGACGCTATGAGCATGGACCAGGGACCCCGGAACGATCGCCCGCCGCTTATCGAGGTCGAGGGGCTCGGAAAGACCTTCACACTTTACAACCAGAACGACGCCGTCATTCCCGTGATGCAGAACGCAAGCCTGCGCGTCGCCGCCGGGGAGGCCGTCGCCCTCACCGGGGAGTCGGGCGCCGGCAAGTCGAGCTTGATGAGAATGCTCTACGGCAACTATCGGGCGCAGACAGGGTCCATTCGTATTCGTCACCGCGAGCATTGGGGCGATGTCGCGAGCGCCGAACCGCACGCCATTCTCGATCTGCGGCGCGAGACGCTCGGATACGTTTCGCAGTTTCTCCGCGTCATCCCGCGCGTCTCGACGCTGGACGTCGTCTCCGAACCGCTTGTGCGATTGGGCGTTGAGCCGACGGCCGCGCAAGAGAAGGCTCGCGAGCTCTTGACCCGCTTGCGCATTCCACAGACGCTCTGGCCGTTGTCGCCACTCACGTTCTCCGGCGGTGAACAGCAGCGCGTGAACATCGCTCGCGGCTTCGCGCATCGCTTCCCGTGCCTTCTGCTCGACGAGCCGACCGCCTCGCTGGACAAGCTGAACCGTGAGACGGTCCTCGACATGATCGAAGAGGCGAAAGCGGACGGCGTGGCGGTGATCGGCATCTTCCACGACGCCGAAGCGAGGCGTCGGGTCTGCGATCGAGAGATTGACGTCAGCAGCTTTGCTGTCGGCCGGACAGCTGCTTGAGGAACGCCAATGGCGGATTGGGGCGCGCAAGAGACTGCGGTGAAGGGACGCTCGGGCGAAAGAGGCGTGCTCTTTCTTGTCGTCGGGCCATCTGGCGCCGGCAAGGACACGTTGATAGACGCCGCGCGCCTCGCTCGTCCCGATCTGCACTACCCAAGACGCGTGATCACGCGGCCGGCGCTGTCAGGCGGCGAGGCGCATACGGAGGTGAGCGCAGAAGCCTTTGACGTCATGGAGGCGGAAAATGCATTTGCGCTTTCCTGGCGAGCGCATGGTTTGGCTTACGGCGTTCCGATCGACATCGATGAAGCGTTGGTCGCCGGGCGAGACGTGGTGGCGAACGTTTCCCGTTCGGTGATCGAGCGGGCGCGCACGCGTTTCGCGCCCGTCCGCGTACTGGTCATCACCGCCGCCGCCCCGGTGCTCGCCGCCCGCCTGGCGGCGCGGGGCCGTGAAAACGAGCAACAGATTGCTGATCGGCTGACCCGATCGACATATCAGGCGCCGCAAGGCGAGGATGTCGTCTGGATCGACAATGGCGGCGATTTGGACACGGGCGTCGCCGCGTTCTTAGGGGCGCTTAGCCCTTCAGCCGAAACCGGCGAACGAGCCTGAAGTGCCCGCCATGCCCCGGATCGCCGAACAAACACAGCTCGCGCACCGGCGTCGGTTCGCTCAACAGAGGCTCGATTCTCGGCGCGAGCACGGCGAGAACCGCTGCAGCCGCATCGGCCGACAGCTGTTTCGTCAGGGTCATGTGAAACCGATATTCCTCGCCGACGTAAGGATAGCCCCAGCGCGTCAACATCTCTTCCTGGTTGGGCGTGAGCCCCACGGCGCGGCGCTTGGCGAGTTCACTTTCGGTTGGTTGCGCCGCGAGCCCGCGAAAGTTCCGAACACATCCCATCGCAAACGCCGACAACGCCTCCGAAGGCGCGGTCGGACGCAGACAGACGAAGCCGAGATCGCTGCTCAGTCGGAGCGCGGGAGCCTCAAATGGTTTCTCGTCCTCGCAGAAATCAAACATCGCAGCGAGCAACGCCTTTTCGGTCAGGCCCTCTTTCAGCCGGAACGGCGCTCTCAAGGTGCCGTGAAATCCATAGCGCGAAGGAGCCGCGGTCAACGACGGGATCGGCTCCGGCAAACCCTCGATCGCCGGTCGGGGGATCTCCACGCCGGCGTCGGCGTCCCATCCCAGCCAAGCGGAGCCGAACGCGCCCAGAGCCGATCCGGTGGGCGGCGTATAGTACAAAGCGTAGCGTTCATAACCGCTCATAGGCTGTCCATCCTCCAGGATCGCTACTCGACGTCGGTGTTCTCGGGGACGCCGTCCCGGTCGCGTCGCGCGCCCGGCATCAGCATCACCGCGGTCCCCATCGCAGCAGCTCCGAACGTGATGGCGAAGATTGCGAAGAGCATGACTAACGGCACAATCGGGTCGGCCGCATTCGAAATGCGGGTCGCCAGCCCCCAGGCGTCCGTGACGAACAGCGCCGCCAGAAAGATCCAACCGGCGGCGATCCCCAGCGCGCAATTGACCGCCATAAAGCGCAGTAAGGGCGATTTTTCGGGTCTTGCGTTCAGCGTCATGGGATTCGCCTCGCGGAACGGTGAAAAGAGATCCGCTTCACACTCGCCGCGCCGCCCCACGCACGCAAGTGGACGCTCCGACGCAACGCTTCATTTAATCGCGAGCCGACGGCGGCCCGTGTTCCACTCGGCCCAGCGGAAGGTGCGACCGCATCCCCGCGCGAGGACCCGCCAATGAGCGAGACGCAAATGACTGAGATGGTTTTGACCAACGCCCGGTTGGTTCTGTCCGACATCGTGATCGACGGCTCGATTCAGATAAGGGATGGGCGGATCGCAGACATCGCTTCCGGTCGATCCACGGCGCCGGGCGCGTTGGACTGCGACGGCGACTACGTCATTCCGGGCCTTGTCGAGCTGCACACCGACAATCTCGAACGGCATCTGCAACCACGGCCTGGGGTGGAATGGCCCCGCCGTGCGGCCGTGGCGGCGCATGACGGCGAGTTCATCTCGGTCGGGGTCAGCACCATTTTCGACGCGTTGCGCGTCGGCACGATCAACGTCGATGGGATCGGCCACTACGCGCCGGCCGTTCTCGAGGCCGAGCAAGCGCTGAACGACCTAGGCCTCTTGAAGGCTGATCACTATTTCCACCTGCGCTGCGAAGTATCCTCCTCCAAACTCGTCGAGGAGTTCGACAGCGTCGGCGACGATCCCCGCGTCCGCCTCATCTCGATCATGGATCACACACCGGGCCAGCGCCAGTTCGCCAACATCGACAAGCTCAAGCAGTATTATCAGGGCAAGCACGGCTGGTCGGACGACCGTATGGCTGCTTTCGTCGTCGAGGCGAAAAAGAACCAGGCGCGCTGGTGTCCGCCGAACATCGCAGCTCTCAAGGAGCGTGCGGAGAAGCGCAATTTCGCGGTCGCGAGCCATGACGACGCCACCGAGGATCAGGTCGCCGAAAGCGTGGCTGTCGGCGCCAATATCGCCGAGTTCCCGACCACGCTTGAAGCGGCTCGAGCCAGCCGGAGCGCGGGTCTCAAGATCTTGATGGGCGCGCCGAACCTGCTGCGCGGCTTTTCACACTCCGGGAACGTTTCGGCGATGGACCTCGCGCGGGAGGGGCTGGTCGACGTTCTCTCCTCGGATTACGCGCCAGCCTCGCTGATGTTGGCGGCGTTCAAGCTGGCGGAGGAAACCGATTACGGCCTGCCCGCCGCCATCGGAACCGTCACGCGGAACCCGGCCTTGGCGGTGGACCTCAAGGATCGCGGCGCGTTGGAAGTCGGGCTCCGCGCGGATCTCGCCCGCGTCTACCGGGCCGAACGGCTGTGCGTGACGCGCGGCGTTTGGCGAGAAGGCGAGCGCGTGACCTAAAGGGCCAAACGATACGAGAAAGGCGGCTCAGACGAGCCGCCCTTCAGGCCTTGCGACCCGGCTGTCGCTTAGTTGGGGAAATCGCCCAGATCGATATCGCTTTTGTCGGTGACCGCGCCTGCGACCGCGCCCACCGCGCCGCCGACGACCGCAGCCGTGCCGACGCTGCCGCCCAGAACCGCGGCGCCCACTGCGCCAGCGCCGGCGCCGATCGCGCCGCCTGAAATCGCCCGCTCGGTATGCGTGGTGCCGCAGGCGCTGACCGCCGTCGCCAGCACCAGAGCTGCAACAATTCCAGTCACTTTACGCGCAGATACAGAAGTCATCGTCGCCACCTCTTGTGATGTCTGTTGAAAAAGACATGGGGAGGCGGGCTTTGATTATAAGTGATCCTGCGCACACTTTGAGAAGAGCCGCAAAAAGGTCTCAAGTCTTACCGCCGAGCTCTTGAGATCCGTCGGGGCGCCTGGCGACGCAGTCGATCTCGACCAGAGCGCCGACCGCCAGCGCCGTCACGCCGATGGTGGTGCGGGCCGGGCGACGATCCGCTGGGAAATAGCTCTGATACGTCTCGTTGAAGGCGGCATAGTCGCGCTCGAACTCGGTGAGATAACAGCGGCACTGCACGACATGGCTCAGGTCGAGGTCGACGCCCTTCAGCACGATCTCCAGATTGTCCATCACCCGGCGGGTCTGCGCCGCGATCCCGTCCGGCAGTGGCGCGTCCGGCGCTTCGGGGTCGGTCGGCATCTGCCCGGTCAGCAACACCCAGCCGTCCGTCTCCACCGCGTGGGAGAACGGCGCCACAGGCCGTGGTCCGCCCGAGATCATGTGGAAGAGGGGATCGGTCATTTCTTCGCACGTCCTATTTGCCGGTTAGCTCGCGGATCGCCTCCTTGATCACAGCCCGGATCTCATCGCCGGTCGCATTTGGATGGATGCTCTTCTCGATCCGGTCTAGGAAATTATAGACCGAACTGTCGATCGTGCGCATCAACCCGATCCGGCCCTGCATGGCTTCCTTGAACGTCCCCATCTCGTTGATGTCGTGGGGGGTCTTGTGCAGGTTCACGCAGAGCTCGTGCATCCAGGTCTGAAAGATGACGTCGTCGAGATATCCTTTCCGATGGAAGATGATCTCGGCGCACATGATGTCCCAGTAGCGGTACCACCAACTTGCCCGCGCCCTGGGATCCGCTGTGTCGATCGTCGAGAGATCGGCCATCGCCGACAGGTACATGTTCGAGAAGTGATTGAACGTGGAGACGTAGATCTGGGTGTTCTGCTGATCTGTCGATTGACGCAGCAACGCCGTCTGCCGGCTTTGTTCGAACAGAGCCAGGGCCGCGACCCCGATCGCGACCGTCTGTATCGCCTCGAAGACCAAGCTCCAGTCCATGTGACATCCTTGTGTTGTGAAACTTCGCGAGCCGGACCCGATCCGTCGGACCTGGTCATGGCTTTCCAAAATGAGACGACCTCGCCAAGGCGCGAAGCGAACCCGGTTGGGGAGGAGTTCTCAGGCGCAAGACATGCGCGACCACTCGCCTACAATGGGATGTTGTCGTGCTTCTTGTAGGGCTGCTCGACCTTCTTGTTCCGCAGCGAGGCGAAGGCGCGGCAGACGCGGCGGCGAGTGGACCGGGGCATGATCACCTCGTCGATGAAGCCGCGCTCGGCGGCCACGAACGGGTTGGCGAACCGCTCCTCGTACTCCTTGGTGCGCGCCGCGATCTTCTCGACGTCGTCCAGCTCTGACCGGTAGAGGATCTCGGTCGCGCCTTTGGCGCCCATCACCGCGATCTCAGCCGTCGGCCAGGCATAGTTCACATCCCCGCGTAGGTGTTTCGAGCTCATCACGTCATAGGCGCCGCCATAGGCTTTGCGGGTAATCACCGTGACTTTCGGGACGGTCGCTTCAGCATAAGCAAACTGCAGTTTCGCGCCGTGTTTGATCAAGCCGCCATATTCTTGCTTGGTGCCCGGCATGAAGCCCGGCACGTCCACGAAGGTGACGATCGGAATGTTGAAACAGTCGCAGAAGCGGACAAAGCGTGCGGCGTTGCGGGACGCGTCAATGTCGTCGCAGCCCGCCAACACCATCGGCTGGTTCGCGACGACGCCCACAGGGCGGCCCTCCAGCCGAATGAAACCGGTCAGGATATTCTTCGCGAAGTCCGCCTGGATCTCGAAGAACTCGCCTTCATCCGCGGTCTTCTGAATGACCTCATGCATGTCATAAGGCTTGTTCGGGTTGTCCGGGATCACCGTGTCGAGCGACGGCTCAAGCCGCTCGGGATCGTCGAACACCGGCATCACCGGCGGTTCTTCCCGCGCCGAGAGCGGCAGGAAGTCGAACAGGCGCCGCGTTTGCGCCAGGGCTTCCATGTCGTTTTCGAAGGCGCCGTCGGCCACTGAGGACTTCGAAGTGTGGGTCTTTGCGCCGCCAAGCTCTTCGGCGGTGACGACCTCGTTGGTGACGGTTTTCACCACGTCTGGGCCCGTGACGAACATGTAGGAGCTGTCGCGCACCATGAAGATGAAGTCGGTCATCGCCGGCGAATACACAGCACCGCCTGCGCAGGGCCCCATGATCAGCGAGATCTGCGGAACGACGCCGGATGCTTTTACATTCTGGTTGAACACGTCGCCATAGCCCGCGAGCGAGCCAACGCCTTCCTGGATACGCGCGCCGCCAGAGTCGTTCAGGCCGATCACCGGCGCGCCGACCCGCATCGCCATATCCATGATCTTGCAGATCTTCGCGGCGTGGGTTTCGGAGACCGAGCCGCCGAGCACCGTGAAATCCTGACTGAAGACATAAACCTGGCGCCCATTGATGGTGCCCCATCCGGTCACGACGCCGTCGCCGGGGATCTTTGTCTTCTCCATTTCGAAGTCGACGCAACGATGCGTGACGAACATGTCGTACTCTTCGAAGCTGCCGTCATCCAAGAGCGCTTCGATCCGTTCGCGGGCCGTCAACTTGCCCTTTGCGTGCTGCGCGTCGATCCGACGTTGCCCACCGCCCGATCGCGCTTCGCTGCGCCGCGCCTCGAGCTGTTCAAGGATCTCTTTCACGCCCACACCCTCCGGCTTTTTCGTTGAACCACAAAGCGTTTAGGGCGCGAGAGGCGGGGTGTCAAAGCGGACCAGACCCGATCAGAGCGGCTGTTTGACCCAGATCATCGCCAACAGAGCGTTTTGCGGCTGGAGTCTCTTCCCAAGCCCTCGGGGTGGCGGCGTCAGAGACACGGTCCTACACAGGAGGCGATTATGCGAAAGTTAACCATCATGATCGCAGCGTCAGCCGCGCTGGCGGCCCTGACCAGCTACGCGAACGCTGAATCCATGATCGGCGACCCCGAGGCCGGCTTCACTTTCGCCAAGCAGCAATGCGCTGAATGTCACTTGGTCGAGCCGGAATGGGTGGGATCCTTTGGGTCGCCAGCAAAGTCTTTCACCGAGATCGGATCCGACCCAAAGACCACTGAGATGAGCCTGAAGGTGTTTCTTCGGACGCCGCATATCGCCATGCCGAACTTCATCCTCACCGAGCAACAAACCGAAGATGTCGTGGCCTACATTCTGAGCCTTGAGGCAACGCGCCAAGACTAAATACAAATGCCCGACGCCGCACCGCTAGTGTCGAGAAACGACGGCGATCACCTCGCTTATGTTTTATTAAACATATCTTGGCATCGTCTAGGACATGAGAGGTTTAGTCTTTTCATTGTTGGTGCTGAATGTGCTTTCGGCTTGCGCGACTACGCAAGACGAGGCTGCAACGCCTAGCGTTTATTACGCGAAGCCACAGATGACCGCCGAGAGGTATCGCGCTGACCAGGTCGCGTGTCTGGAAACCGCCCACGCGGCTCAGAACGACGACAGCGTCAGCATCGGACCGGCGGCGTCGGTGGTCTCTTCTGCAATCGGGCTCGCCGGCGCGCCATTCGGCCTTGCAGCATCCGCTGTCGTGGCTCTGATCAGCTATGGTGGGAAAGCACATCGCGAAAGCGCTGCGCAGACCTCAGCGGTCGATTGCCTCGAGGACAAAGGCTATGAACTTCGGGAATTCGACAAGCAACAGACTGCCGAACTCGATCGCCTAGAAGGCTCCGCACAGACGCGTCGCGCGCTTGAGATGGCGCTGTCGGACGCCGCTGACGACGCCCCGGTTCAACCGGACGCGGCGTCATCAAGGGACGCGATCACGACTGCAGACATCGCCCTGCCGGAGCAGGAAGATCAAAAAGCGCCAGTCCGGTCTCGATCCCAACCTCCGGTTTTGCTGCCATCTTCGGCATGGGACTGAGTTAAGCTTCAAGCAGCGACAAAAGCCGCGCCGCCGCGAAGAAGTCCGACTGCTTGCGCGCCGCGACGGCGTCGGCCTCTTCGTCCCTCCCCCACTGTTCGATCTGCCATTCCTCGTCGATGCGCGAAGCGGCCCAGGCGGCGTCAGGCGTCAGCCGGCCATGGCTTACCGTCAGAGCCAAAAGAAGCGACCCGGACAAGGCCGTCAGATCCGACAAAGCCGTCAGTCCAAGATCGCTGTATGCTGCGACCTCAGCTCGCAGCGCGGCCTTCGTCAGGGGTGGTTGCGCCGCAGGCATGATGCCTTCGGCGAGCACAAAGCGGATGTCGAAGCGTTCGCAGGCCCAGTCGATCACCGGGTCCCAAGCATCCGCCTGCCGTGCGATCAACGCGGTCGGCGCCTCGGCGCGGTAACATAAGAGATCCGTGCCGCCGTACCCGGCGATGTCCTCGATCACCAATTCGCGCTGCGGGGCGACACGGTCGATCGCGCTGTTCACGGCGCGGGTGACCGGCATGGCGTCCGGCGCGATCTCTTCGGCCTGAGCGGCCCACTCAGCCGCAGCCGCCTCAGCAACCGCCTCAGGCGCCTTGAAGGCCGCTTTGGCGGGCGTGCGGATCGGGCGTCCGTCCAGACAGACGGTCCAGCCGCCGTCGACCTCGCGGATCTCAGCCAGCTTGTAAAAACGCTTTGGCCTTGCCTGGGGCGTCCAACTCATAATCGGCATTCCATCTTCGTCGACCGTTCAACGACTATTTCCCGGTCGCCCTTCGCCTCGCCGGGTCCTAACGTGACAAAGAGTAGGACGAAAGGGGAGATCGCCGATGCGACTGGTCAGCGCGGAACAGATTGAGGCGGCCGGGGACTGGCGCGCTCTGGTAGATGCGTTGGGAGAGGCGCATCGCGGCCAACCGGCGCAAGTCAAGGACATGCTTCTGCGCGACGGCGACAACGCCTGGCTGTCACGAGCCGCCTGGCTGCCAGGCGGGGGCGATTTCGGCCTGAAGTCGATGAGCGTCTTCCCTGGAAACATCAATCTGGCCCCGCCCAAACCGTCGATCAACGGCGGAATGCTGCTGTTTGACAAGACCACCGGCGAGTTGGCGGCTGTGCTGGAAGGCGCCGCGCTGACGATCTGGAAGACCGTCGGCGACTCCGCCCTTGGCGCCGTCCGGCTCGCGCGGGAGGACGTGGCCGAGTTGTTGGTCGTCGGCGCCGGGACGATCGCCTCGCGTCTGCCCGAGGCGTATCTGGCCATTCGCCCGTCGATCCAGCGCGTTCAGGTGTGGAACAGAACCTCGGAGCGCGCAACGGCGCTGGCGGAAGATCTGGCCAAGATGCTGCCGGTTCCGGTCGAAGCCGCGACGGACCTCTCGCAAGCTGTCGCAGCGGCGGACATCGTGGCCTGCGCGACCATGTCCCCTGAGCCCGTGATCAAGGGCGCTTGGCTGAAACCGGGCGCACATGTCGATCTGATCGGCGCCTATCGCCCGGACATGCGGGAGGTGGACGACGACGCGTTGCGGCGGGGCCGGCTGTTTGTCGATAGCCGCGACACGACCATCGGAGAGATCGGTGAGCTGATCATTCCCATGAACAGCGGCGTGATCACGGAAGAAGATGTTCTTGGCGACCACTACCAGCTCTCGGCCGGCGCTTTGGGTCGGACGAGCGCGCAGGACATCACGATCTTCAAGAACGGCGGCGGGGCGCATCTCGATCTGATGACCGCTCGGTTCTTTCTCGACCGGCTTTGAATGCCGTTCGACCTAGGCGCCGCGTCCTTTCCAGACGCTTTCGTAAAGGTCCAGGCGGCGGTCGCCGAGGTTTCGCACCGCGCCGTCCTGCCGCGCCCAATCGAGCAGGTCGAGGTCCAGCTCGGCCCGGATCGTCATCTCGATGTTCTCCGACGCCTCCGCGGCGATCCCATCTCGTGCGAACGGCAGATCACACGGGGTGATCACAGCGGACTGCGCGTAGTTCAGGTCAAAGTTCTCCATACCGCGAAGATCGCCCGCGCACCCTGACGTCACCACGTAGCATTGGTTCTCGATCGCGCGCGCCAAGCAGCAATACGTGACGCGCAGATGCCCGGCTCGCGTCTCGGTGCAATACGGCACAAAGAGAATGCGCGCCCCCTGATCGACGACGCGGCGCGCCAACTCTGGAAACTCCGAGTCGTAGCAGATCAGCACGGCGACGGGCCCACAGTCGGTCTCGATCACGTCCAGAGCATCGCCGCCCGTCATGCCCCAAAAGCTTCGCTCGTCTGGGGTCGGTTGTAGCTTCTCTTGCTGAAGCTCGCTCCCGTCGCGGAGAAAGACGTGCGCGACATTGCGGACGGCCCCGCTCTCGACGCGGCGCATGATCGACCCGGCGATCACATTCACCTGGTGCGCGCGGGCGAGTTCCGCAAAGCGCTCCCGAAAGCGCGGCGCGAAGGCGGTCAGGCGCTCAACGGTCTCTTCGGCGCCCAAACGCTCCAGACCATCCGATGCGAGCGCCTGCATTGCGAAATGCTCTGGGAAGACGGCGAAATCCGCTCCCGCCTCGCCCGCAGAGCGGACGTAATGGGCGCAGGCGTCGAGAAATCCAGCTTCGCCCAACGGCTCGGACAGACTCTTTTGAACCGAGAAGACCCGGACCTTCGACATCACGCCTCCAGGACCTCGAAATGCGCGTCATGGATGACCCGATCAACGCCGTTTGTGTCCGACAGGTCCATCGGGCAGGCCGAGAAGACGATGATCGCGTCCATCTCCGCGCGCAACATCACGTGCCCGCCTTTGACCGACACGGGCGGTTCGATGACCATGGCGCCGTCCGGTCGGCCGGGGACGTTCTGGAACAGGTTCAAGGGGCATGGCGTTTCCGCGCCCTCGACGCCGACGCTGGCCAAAGCCGCTTGGAGATTGTCCGTGCAGTTGTCATGGACGTCATCCTCAGGGTGCCCGAGCGACCAATAGCGATACCGATCGCAAGCTGCGCAGACGGTGTCGTGCACGCCGCCAGAAGTGTCTTCGGTGAGCGTCAGGATTGGGCGGCGCTTGTTTGTCGCCATTGCGTCGCCCTTCTGGGGAACGACGCGACCGGCTTGAACGCGATAGTGCTCTAGCGAGAGAAACTCCGAAACATCCGCAGCATTGAAGGCCCATGTGTCGACGACCTGCGACCCATGGGTGTTGATCACCTTGACCGATTGTCCGGCCTCGACATGAAACGCGACGCCGCGCCGCGCCGGGATCGTCTGAATCGTCATGCCCGCCTCCAAAGCTCGTCCAGCGCTTCGTGCAACTCGTCGAACGCGCCAATGATCAAGTCTGCTCCCGCATCGCGCAACTCTTCGACTTCGTGGTAGCCCCAGGCGACGCCCAGCGACCACGCGCCGGCGTTCTTGCCCATCTCCATGTCAAAGACGGTGTCGCCGATCATGATCGTATCGCGCGCCTCGGCGCCGGTTTCGCGCAGGCAGTTCTCGACCATGGCGGGATTGGGCTTGCCAGGGTTCTCGGTGCAGGTTTGCGTCGTGACGAAGAAGCGCCGCAAATCATGAGCGTCGAGGGTATGGTCCAGCCCGCGCCGCGCCTTGCCCGTCGCCACCCCCAACAGAGCCTCCGTCGCATGGAGCCGCTCCAACGCCGCCACCGCGCCGGCGTAGAGCGGCGCTTCGGCTTCGCCCCCACCGGTCTTGCGGTTCTCAATGAACGCATTCTTGTAAGCGTCGCCGACCGACTTGATCAGCGCCTCGTCGAGATCCGGCGCGAGGCGAGTGACCGCTTCATACAGCTCCAGGCCGACGATGCGCTTGGTTTCGGTCGATGTCGGCGGCGGCAGATCATGGCTGCGGAACGCCCGGTCCATCGCCCCGACGATCACGTCCTGGCTGTCAAGGAGCGTCCCGTCGACGTCAAAGATCGCAAGTCGCAAAGGATCGCTCATTCGATGTCCTCAAAAGGGTCGCTGGGCGCGGCGCCGTCGTCCCAGCCAAACGCAGCCCATGTGCGGCGCATGTGATCCGGCAGCGGCGCTGTTGCTCGGAGCATCCCCTTGCCTGCTGGGTGGGGGATCGCGATCGAGCGCGCATGCAGATGCAGCTTGCGGCTGATCTCGCCGCCCAGTTGAGCGCCGTAGCGGCCATCCTCTTTCTCGATCCGGTTCGTGCCGTATTTTCCGTCGCCCACGATCGGACACCCGAGCTCCGCCATATGCACGCGGAGCTGGTGCGTGCGCCCGGTGATCGGACGCAGCGCCATCCACGCGGCGCGATCGCCCATCGCCTCGACCACGGTAAAGTCGGTAGATGCGCGCTTGGCCCCTTCCGTCGTCTTCACCGCCTCGGTCGCGATCGCGAGCATCTTCTCGCCTGCCCCGTGCGGACCGTGTCCGGGCGCCTTCACGAGACCGGTGCGGATCGTCCCCGCACGCGGCTTTGGAACCCCTGAGACCGCCGCCCAATAGATCTTGTCGGTGTCGCGCCCATGAAACGCCTTCGCAAGCGCCGCGGCCGCCGGAACCGTACGCGCCAGCAACAGTACGCCGGACGTGTCCTTATCGAGCCGATGCACGAGACGCGGTTTGTCGGAGCGGTCAAAACTCAACGCGCCGAGCATCCCGTCCAAATGTCGGGCCTGGCCCGAGCCGCCCTGAACCGGCAACCCAGGCGGTTTGTTGAGCACGATGACCTCTGCGTCTTTGTAGAGCACGCAAGCCTCGAGCATCTCGCGGTCCGCCTCGGAAACCGACGCATCCGATTTCATGCGGCGGGAAGCTGAAACCTCTTCCGGATCCGGCAACGGCGGCACCCGGACAGTTTGACCGGTGCTGACCCGGTCTGCAGCCTTCGCTCTCGCCCCGTCGATGCGGATCTCGCCCTTGCGCAGCATTTTCTCGACACGGCCGTGCGGCACATGTGGAAACCGACGTCGGAACCATCGATCCAGGCGTTGTTCGGTTTCATCCGGCTCCACGGTGAGGTGTTGGACACCCGGCATCGTCACGCGCTCCAGATCGAACGGGCGAGCGTCAGACCGGCCCACAAGGCGCCGATCGATGCAACGACCGACCCGCCGATATAGAGCGCCGCAGCCGCATGCCGGCCGCGTTCCAGCAGGTAGAGAGCGTCGAGCGAATAGGCTGAGAACGTCGTAAAGCCGCCCAGAACGCCGGTCAGCAGAAACGGCGCATAGCGGCCCCAGGCGCCCGGGAACCGCTCCATGAGCAGCACCGCCAGGACGCCCATCGCGAACGACCCCGCAACGTTCACGACCATCGTGCCCGCTGGAAAGCCAGACCCAAACGCCCGCGCCGCCCAAACCACCGTGAGATATCGAAGCGAAGCGCCGATTGCGCCGCCAACGGCCACCATCAAGAAATTCATGGCGATTTGCTTAGCCCGGCGTTTCGTCTGGGGGAAGACGCTTTGCGCTCAGGCGATCTCACCGGCGGCGCGCGCCAATTGATCGTTGGTGCGATAGAAGCGCTCCAAAAATCCGAAGAACTCCTGACCCTCGGCGTTGGTCCGACGTTTCACCTCGGGCCACTCGGCCTTGAAGAACACGTCCTTGGGAAGCTTGTCGAAAGGCAGATCCATCACCCCCATCGACCAGGTCCGAAACACGCGGCGGAACGGGCGCTCTCGGACGAGCGGCGTGACCCACTCGTTCCGTTCGTCGACGCCTATGCGCGAGAAGATCTCCTCAACCGCCGCCGTTGGGCCTTCCAGCACCTGGAAGAATTCCCCTTCCAAAAGCAACAGCATACCTGTCACGCGCAGGTTTTCGTTGTTCCGGCGCGCCTCATAGCCCATCTCGATCAGGTCTTGCGTAGAGAACTCCCGCGTCGCGGCGCTGATATATGCCAGCCTCTCTAACCTTTGATCCAAGAAAATCATGCGCACCGCTCCCGGCGGATGGGTGAAAACTCAAGCGTTAGCAGATGGGATTGGAGGCGCTTATGGCAACGCGACCAAAACGCACGATGCGCCAGTAACGGCGCAACCGGCTGCGGCGTAACGACGCCGCAAGCGCCAATCATCACATTTGGCCGCCACGCTCTGAACGCAGCTTGGCGAAGTAAGCGAGCCGTTTGCGCATCTCCCGCTCGAAGCCGCGTTCGACCGGCGCATAGAACTCCGGTCGCTGCATTCCGTCTGGAAAGTAGTTCTGGCCCGAAAACCCTTCGGGCGCGTCATGATCATAGGCGTAGCCGTCGCCATACCCTTCATCGGCCATAAGGCTCGTTGGCGCGTTGAGAATGTGCTTTGGCGGCGGCGCCGAACCCGTCTCCTTTGCAGCGCGCCGGGATGCCTTGTAGGCGACGTAAGCCGCGTTCGATTTGGGCGCGAGCGCGAGGTAAATCGTCGCCTGCGCCAGCGCCAGCTCGCCTTCCGGGCTGCCCAGGAAGTGATACGCGTCTTTCGCCGCCAAACAGTGCTTGAGGGCGTCAGGATCACCCAAACCAATGTCCTCGACCGCCATGCGAACCAATCGGCGCGCCAGGAACAGCGGATCCTCGCCGCCTTCCAGCATCCTCGCCAGCCAATAGAGCGACGCGTCCGGATCCGAGCCCCGGACGCTTTTGTGCAGGGCGGAGATCAGATTGTAGTGCCCGTCGCGGTCCTTGTCATAGACAGGCGCTCGCCGTGTGAGCCGCGCGCCAAGGCTCTGTGGGTCGAGCGGCGCATCCGCAGACAGCGCCAGAACCTCCTCCGCCAGGTTCAGCATCGCCCGCCCGTCGCCATCCGCCATGGCCCGCAGGCTCGCGCGCGCTTCATCCGTCAACGGCAGCTCGCGCCCCTCCGCCTCTTCGGCGCGCCTGAGCAGGCTTTCGAGCGAGACCTCATCGAGCCGCCTCAATGTGAAAACCTGCGCGCGAGACAGCACCGCCGCATTCAACTCGAAGGAAGGGTTCTCGGTGGTCGCGCCGACCATAACAAACGAGCCGTCCTCCATATGCGGGAGGAAGCCGTCCTGCTGCGCCCGGTTGAACCGATGGATCTCGTCGACAAACAGCAGTGTTCCTTTCGAACGCCCCATGTTGCGGCGCGCTTTGGCGGCGTCGAAGACCTTCCGCAGCTCGGCCACGCCCGAGAAGATGGCGCTGATCTGTTCGAAATGGAGGTCCGTCTCCTCCGCCAAGAGCCGCGCGATGGTCGTCTTGCCGACGCCAGGCGGTCCCCAGAAGATAATCGAAGAAAGTCTGCCGGCCGCCAGCATCCGCCCGAGCGGAGCATCAACGCCCAGAATGTGATCTTGCCCAACCACGTCGGCCAAGCTCGCGGGGCGCAAACGGTCGGCCAGAGGACGCGGCGCGTCTGCGGGCGGCCCCGCGCTTTCAAAAAGATCGCTCATGCCCGCATGAACACGCGAACGGCGCAGCCTGGCAAGGCCGCGCCGTGATTCTGGTCCAAATCTCGCGGAGGCGCGCTACTCGGCTTCGGCCATCGCTTCTTCAGCGGCGACGCGTTCGCGATCGGCCTTGCCTTTCGCTTCCGGATCGCGGTCGACGAGCTCGATGACCGCCATCGGGGCCATGTCGCCGTAGCGGAAACCGGCTCTCAGCACACGGGTGTAGCCGCCCTCGCGGTCCTTGTAGCGCTCGGCCAGCACATCAAACAGCTTCTTCACAGCCGGGTCCTGCTGCATGCGGGACGCTGCCAGACGGCGGGCGTGCATATCGCCGCGCTTGGCGAGTGTGATCAGCTTTTCAACGATCGGCCGCAGCTCTTTCGCTTTCGGCAGCGTCGTCTTGATCTGTTCGTGCTCGACCAGCGAGCACGCCATGTTCGCGAACATGGCCTTACGGTGCGAATGGGTCCGGTTGAGCTTCCGGTAGCCTTTGCGGTGACGCATATCTCAAACTCCTATTTCATCGTTCTGTTGTGCTTTGTCCGGCGGCGCTGTCCCGGCTGCTGGCGCCGGGAAAGGGAGGATCGCCGCCTCCTTGGGCGCGCCCGCCCGAGCCTGAAGCCGGGCGGAAACGCCAGTCGCGTCGGGATCGGTTCTTAGAACTGATCCTCGAACTTCTTGGCCAATTCCTCGATGTTCTCAGGCGGCCATTCGTTCACTTCCATGCCGAGGTGCAGGCCCATGTTGGTCAGCACCTCCTTGATCTCGTTCAGCGACTTGCGGCCGAAGTTCGGGGTGCGCAGCATCTCCGCTTCGGTCTTCTGAATGAGATCGCCAATGTAGACGATGTTGTCATTCTTCAGACAGTTCGCCGAACGAACCGAGAGCTCCAGCTCGTCGACCTTCTTCAGCAGGAGCGGATTGAACTCAAACTCCTGCTCTTGTTCGACGACGCGGTCGACCGTCGGCTCTTCGAAGTTGATCAGCGACTGCAGCTGGTCCTGAAGAATACGAGCAGCATAGGCCACAGCGTCGTCAGGCTTCAGCGAGCCGTTCGTTTCGACCGACAGGGTCAGCTTGTCATAGTCAAGAACCTGGCCTTCACGCGTCGGCTCGACCTTGTAGGAGACGCGCTTGACGGGGCTGTAGAGCGCGTCGACCGAGATCATGCCGATCGGCGCGTCCTCGGGACGAGACTTGTCGGCCTGAACGTAGCCTTTGCCTTGTTCAGCCGTGAGCTCCATATGCAGCTCGGCGCCGGCGTCCAGATGGCAGATCAGGTGGTCCGGGTTCATGATCTCGACGCCTGCGACATCCGTGATGTCGCCCGCCGTCACCGGGCCCGGGCCCTTCGCGCGCAGAGTCAGGCGTTTCGGCCCATCGACGTCCATGCGTAGCGAGACGCCTTTGACGTTCAGAACGATGTCGGTGACGTCCTCGCGAACGCCTGCGACGCTCGAAAACTCGTGCAAAACGCCGTCGATCTGAATCGAGCTGATGGCCGCGCCTTGCAGGCTAGACAGCAGCACGCGGCGCAGCGCGTTGCCAAGCGTCAGGCCAAAGCCACGCTCAAGCGGCTCCACGACGAGTTTCGCCTGGCGGCTCGGTTCGTCGCCGTGCACCACGTCGACGCCGTGCGGTCGGATGAGTTCTTTCCAGTTCTTCTCGATCACGTTTGGGTCCTCCATGCTTACGCGGAGCGGTGATCGATCGCCGCCGCGTGTCCCGAGGAAAATGTCTCAGACCGCATCCGCGTCCTGAAACGACCAAGCCCCGGACTTCATCCGGGGCGAGGAATTCTGCAACAGGTCGTCTCGACCCTTAGACGCGGCGCCGTTTCGGCGGCCGGCAGCCATTGTGCGCGATCGGCGTGACGTCGCGGATCGCAGAGATCACGAACCCGACGGCCTGCAAGGCGCGCAGCGCCGACTCGCGCCCGGATCCTGGTCCTTGCACTTCGACCTCGAGGGTCCGCATGCCGTGCTCCTGAGCTTTGCGGCCGGCGTCCTCAGCCGCCATCTGCGCCGCGTAAGGGGTCGACTTCCGCGATCCCTTGAAACCCATGTGACCAGCTGACGACCATGAGATCGCGTTGCCTTGAGCGTCTGCGATCGTGATCTTCGTGTTGTTGAAAGAGGCGTTCACATGGGCGACGCCCGAGGTGATGTTCTTACGCTCTTTGCGCTTGGTGCGTTGCTTTTCGCGAGCCATGCTCAGCCGTTCCCCTTACTTCTTCTTGCCGGCGATCGGCTTCGCCGGACCCTTGCGGGTGCGGGCGTTCGTATGCGTGCGTTGCCCCCGCACAGGAAGGCCGCGACGATGACGCAGGCCGCGATAGCAGCCCAGGTCCATCAACCGCTTTATGTTCATCGACCGCTCACGACGGAGGTCGCCCTCAACCGTGATATTCGCGTCGATGTGCTCACGGATCTGAAGCACTTCCGCGTCGGACAGTTCGTTGACACGGCGCGACGAGTCGATCCCGACAGACTCGCAGATCGTGCGAGCTGTCTGCGCGCCGATGCCATGGATATAGGTCAATGCGATCGGCACCCGTTTGGCCGTCGGAATGTTCACGCCAGCGATACGCGCCACGAGACGTCTCCACTTTTCGAGAAGCCGCGCATATTGCGTATTTCGCGGCCTCAGTCAATCATCAAAGGCTCCCAGGCCATGAAAAACGTCCGGGAACCCAACTATTTCCAACGATCACGCCCTACCGGCGGATCGCATGTTCGATCTGTCGGGTGACCTCGTCGATATCGGCCATCCCATCCACAGTCTTGAGCTTTCCGCTTCTTGCGTAATAAGCGATCAGCGGAGCGGTCTGCTCGTGATACGCCGCAAGCCGGCTCTTGACCGTTTCGGCGTTGTCATCCGGACGACGCGTAAACGACCTCGAGCCGCAATTGTCGCAAACGCCCTCTTCTTTGGTGAGCTTGTGACGGTCGTGATAGCCTTCGCCGCACATGGCGCAGGTGTAGCGACCGGAGACCCGGTCCACGAGCAAATCGTCGTCAACCGCCATCTCGACGACGGCATTCAAACTCAAACGTTTTTGTGGAAGCAGTTTGTCCAGCGCCTCCGCTTGCGCGACCGTCCGCGGAAAGCCGTCGAAGATCACGCCCTTCTTCGTGTCTGGCGCATCGAGCCGTTCATCGATGACGCCGATGACGATCTCGTCGGACACCAGCTGGCCCGCCTCCATCACTTCTTTGGCTTGCCGCCCAATGTCCGAGCCTGACGCGACCGCGGAGCGCAACATGTCCCCGGTGGAGAGCTGCACAAGGCCGTACCCTTCTTCGAGGATCCGCGCCTGAGTGCCTTTCCCGGCTCCTGGCGGACCCAACAAGATTATGTTCAACGCTTCCGCCCCCTTAGTTTCGATTTTTGGATCAGCCCCTCATATTGGTGCGCGAGCAAATGGCTCTGCACCTGACTGATCGTATCCATCGTTACGCTGACGATGATTAGAATCGATGTCCCGCCCAGATAATAGGGGATCGATAGATTCCCTGTTAAGATCTCAGGCAACACGCAGACGAATGCTAGATAGGCGGCGCCGATCACGGTAAGCCGCGTCAGCACGTAGTCGAGATATTCGGCGGTTCGTTTGCCCGGACGAATACCCGGCACGAACCCACCATGCTTCTTGAGGTTGTCCGCCACGTCCTCCGGATTGAAGACGATGGCCGTGTAGAAGAAGCAGAAGAAGATGATAAGGCCTGCAAACAACAGCAGGAACAACGGCTGCCCACGGCCCAGATAGGCGGCCATCGCCGACAGGAACCCGCCTTCCCCGCCTCCAGCGGCCGCGAAACCGGCGACGGTCGCTGGCATCAACAGCAGCGAGGACGCGAAGATCGCAGGGATGACGCCGGCCGTGTTCACCTTCATCGGAAGATGCGAGCGGTCGCCCTGATAGACCCGCATGCCGACCTGACGCTGCGGATACTGGATCAGGATCCGCCTCTGCGCGCGTTCGATGAAGACCACGAAAGTGATCAGCGCGATCGCAAGCAGGATGATGCCGATGATCACCGCCGCGGACAGTGCGCCCGTCCGGCCCTGTTCAAAGAGCTGCGCGAGCGCCGCCGGAAGGCCTGCGATGATGCTGACGAAGATGATCAGCGAGATGCCGTTGCCAACGCCACGGGCGGTGATCTGCTCGCCCAGCCACATCAGGAGCACCGTGCCGCCGACCAGTGTGATCACCGCGGATGCGCGGAAGAAGAAGCCGGGCTCCAACGCAAGGCCGCCCGATTCAAGGCCAATCGCAATGCCGTAACCCTGAAACGCCGCCAAAAGCACTGTACCGTAGCGGGTGTACTGGTTGATTTTCTTCCGGCCTTGTTCGCCTTCTTTCTTGAGCTGCTCCAGCGACGGCACCATGGAGGTCATCAGCTGCATGATGATCGCGGCGGAGATGTAGGGCATGATCCCCAAGGCGAAAATCGCCATCCGCTCGACGGCACCGCCTGCGAACATGTTGAAGACGCCCAGGATCCCGGACTGCGTCTGCTCGATAAATCGCGCCAGCGCTTCGGGGTCGATGCCGGGCATCGGGATGTAGGTGCCGAGGCGGTAGACGATCAGAAGCGCAAGAGTGAACAGGATGCGTTGCTGAAGCTCCTTGGCTTTGCCAAACGTGCTCCAGCTCATGTTCGCGGCAAGTTGTTCTGCTGCAGACGCCATTCCGGTCTCTCTTTCCGGTTTCCTGTGTCGGACGCGCCCAGATCGCCGGGCGCGCCGTTTTCCTAAGCGCCACTCACTTAAGCGTCTTAGGCGGTCGCGTCAGCCCCTTCGCCGGCTTTCGCGGACTCGGCGAGCTTAACCGACCCGCCCGCCTTCTCAATCGCTTCCACCGCCGATTTGGAGGCGCCGGTGATTTCCAGGCTGAGTTTCGTGTTCAATTCGCCGCGTCCCAGCAAACGTACGCCGTCGCGTCTCCGGCGGATAACGCCGTTTGCGACCAGCATGTCTTCCGTCACGGTATCGCCCGCCGACAACTTGCCAGCCTCGATCGCCTGCTGAAGGGTCCCGAGATTGATGATCGCGTAGGACTTCTTGAAAATGTTGGTGAAGCCACGCTTCGGCAGACGGCGGTGGATCGGCATCTGACCGCCTTCGAAGCCCTTGATCGCCACACCGGACCGGGAGGTCTGGCCTTTAATGCCGCGCCCGCCCATTTTGCCTTTGCCGGATCCGGGACCGCGGCCGACGCGCGTGCGTTTCTTGCGAGCGCCGGGATTGTCGCGCAGTTCGTTCAGTTTCATGACGCCTCTCCTTCCGTCGGATCATCGCGCTCCGCGTCAAAAGGAGCACGCGCCATCGACACCAAAAACGCCCCGCCTTCGCGGGGCGCTCGAGCCGGCTGTCAGCCGCGCTCTTCTACGATTTCCACCATGTGGGCGACCTTCCGGATCATGCCGCGGACAGCTGGCGTATCCTCAAGTTCCCGCACGCGATGCATCTTGTTCAGCCCCAGGCCCACCAGCGTCGCGCGCTGATCCGCCGGGCGGCGGATCGGGCTGCCGATCTGCCGAATGACCACGGTCTTTTTCTTCTCAGCCATCGATCAAGCTCCCTAGGCTTCTGCTTCGACAGCGGGCGCTTCGACTTCGCCGCGCTTTGGCAGGATGTCGGCGACCTTCTTGCCGCGGCGTTGCGCGACCCAGCGCGGCGAGGTCTCTTTAGCCCGCGCGTCAAAGGTCGCGCGCACCATGTTGTAGGGGTTCTGTGAGCCGAGCGACTTCGCCACCACGTCCTGAACGCCGAGGGTCTCGAACACCGCGCGCATCGGACCGCCGGCGATGATGCCGGTTCCCTGCGGAGCCGAGCGCATGATCACGCGGCCAGCGCCCCAACGGCCTTCCATGTCGTGATGGATGGTCCGGCCTTCGCGCAGCGGCACCCGAACGAGTTCGCGCTTGGCCTGCTCAGTGGCCTTGCGGATCGCCTCAGGCACCTCTTTGGCCTTGCCGTGGCCAAAGCCGACGCGGCCTTTCTGGTCGCCGACGACGACAAGCGCCGCAAAACCAAAGCGACGTCCGCCTTTGACCACCTTGGCCACACGGTTGATGTGGACCAGGCGGTCGACGAATTCGGAGTCCCGCTCGTCATCGCGGTCGCGGCGTCCGCCGCCTCTGTTATCTTCACGCGCCATTGAGAGGCCTCCTTAGAACTTCAGCCCGGCTTCGCGGGCGGCGTCCGCGAGCGCTTTCACGCGGCCGTGGAAGAGATATGCGCCACGATCGAAGAACACCTCTTCGACACCGGCTTCTTTCGCGCGCGTCGCGATCAACTCGCCGACTTTCGTCGCCGACTCGACGTTCGACTTGCCCTTCAACCCGAGATCGGCCTCGACGGTCGAGGCGGACGCCAGGGTGCGGCCAGCCACATCGTCGATCACCTGCGCATAGATGTTCTTCGAGCTGCGAAACACCGAAAGACGCGGGCGGCCGTTGGCCATCCGCTTGAGTTTGTTGCGGACCCGCAAACGTCGGCGGGCCGCGACCATATGCTTTTTCAACGCCATTTGTCCGGCCCTTACTTCTTTTTGCCTTCCTTACGGAAGATGTACTCGTCCGCGTATTTGATGCCTTTGCCCTTGTAAGGCTCGGGGCGACGCCAATCGCGGATCTCCGCGGCGACCTGGCCGACGACCTGGATGTCAGCGCCGGCGACCTCGATCTCGGTCGGCTTCGGTGTCTTCACCTCGACGCCGTCCGGGATCGCGTAATCGACGTCGTGACTATACCCCAGCGACAGCTTCAGGGTTTTGCCCTGCACCTGCGCACGGTAGCCGACGCCGTTGATTTCGAGTTTCTTTGTGAACCCGTCGGTCACGCCAGTGACGAGGTTGGCGACGCGCGTGCGGGCCATGCCCCACATCTGACGCGCACGCTTCTCTTTGCCGCGCGGCATGACCGTGATCTGCCCGTCGGCCATGGCGACCTCGATCTCGTCCGGGCAGGTGAAGGCCAAGGTCCCTTTCGGTCCCTTCACCTCGACATGCTGTCCGGTGATCGTCGCGGTCACCTTGTCCGGCACAGCGATAGGGGCTTTTCCGATACGTGACATCGTTGTTCTCCCTAGAAGACCGTGCAGAGGACTTCGCCGCCGACGTTCAACTCGCGCGCCTTGGCGTCGGACATGACGCCGCGGTTTGTCGAGACGATCGCCACGCCGAGACCATTGCGGACCTGCGGCAGCTCTTTCGAGCCGGAATAGGCGCGACGGCCCGGCTTCGAGTAGCGCCGCATTTCGCGGATCGCCGGCTCGCCCTCGTAGTACTTAAGGGAGATCTCGAAGATCGGTTTGCCGTCGGCGTCGACGGATTTTTCGTAGCTGCGGATGAAGCCTTCATCCGCCAGAACGTCGAGCACCCAGCCGCGCAGCTTCGACGCCGGCGCGACCACGGTCGACTTGTAACGCATCTGCGCGTTGCGGATCCGAGCGAGCATATCGCCGAGAGGATCAGTCATAGACATTGTGCGCCCTCCCTTACCAGCTGGACTTCACGACGCCGGGCAGAAGGCCCTGGCTGCCGAGTTCACGAAGCGCGATACGGCTCATCTTGAGCTTGCGGTAGTACGCCTTCGGACGGCCCGAAACCTGGCAGCGGTTGTGCAGCCGGGTCGGTGCGCTGTTCCGAGGCAGTTTCGCCAGCTTCAAGCGCGCTTGCATGCGCTCGCCCGCCGGCAGTTCCTGATTCGCCGCGATCGCTTTGAGCTCAGCGCGCTTTTCGGCGTATTTCGCCACCAGCCGCTGCCGCTTCTTCTCGCGTTCGATCATCGAGACTTTCGCCATGTCTTCTCCTCCCCCGCGTCAGTTCGAAAACGGCATGTTGAAATGCCGCAGCAGCGCCTTCGCCTCGTCATTCGTCGGCGCGGTGGTGCAGATGATGATGTCCATGCCCCAAGCCTGATCGATCTTGTCGTAATCGATCTCTGGGAACACGATGTGCTCTTTCAGGCCCATGGCGTAGTTGCCGCGGCCATCGAAGCTCTTGCCCGAGACGCCTCGGAAGTCACGGATCCGCGGCATCGCGATCGTGATCAGGCGATCAAGAAAATCGTACATGCGCGCCTGGCGAAGGGTCACCTTGCATCCGATCGGCATGCCTTCGCGCAGCTTGAAGCCCGCGATCGAGTTCTTTGCGCGCGTGATCACCGGCTTTTGCCCGGCGATCGCCATAAGGTCGTCGTGCGCAGCCTTGACCTTCTTGGAGTCCGAGACCGCCTCGCCGACGCCGATGTTGAGCACAATCTTGTCGAGCTTTGGGATCTGCATCGCGTTCTTGTAGGAGAACTCCTCCTGCATCGCGCCGCGGATCTTGTCTTGATACATGGTCTTCAGACGCGGGACGTAAGCATCAGCCATCGATGACCTCCCCGGATTTCTTGGCGAAGCGGACTTTTTTGCCCTCATCGGTGAACTTGAAGCCGACGCGCGTCGGGCCGCCGTCTTGCGGGTCGACCAAAGCGATGTTGGACAGCTGGATCGGAACCTCCTTGGGAACCCGACCGCCTTCGCTTTGCGCGGACTGTTTGGTGTGACGCACGACGGTGTTCACGCCAGTCACGATCGCACGGCCTTCTTTCGGCAGGACTTGCGTGATCTCGCCTTCCTTGCCCTTGTCGCGGCCGGCCAAAACGATGACGCGGTCGCCCTTCTTCAGCTTCGCAGCCATTAGAGAACCTCCGGCGCCAGCGAGATGATCTTCATGAAGTTCTTGCCGCGCAATTCGCGCACGACCGGCCCGAAGATACGGGTGCCGACAGGCTCCATGTTGTTGTTGATGATGACAGCCGCGTTCTTGTCGAAGCGAATGACGGTGCCGTCGTCGCGGCGAACTTCCTTGGCGGTGCGCACGACGACCGCGCGACGCACATCGCCTTTCTTCACCCGGCCACGCGGGATCGCTTCTTTCACGGATACGACGATGATGTCGCCGACGCGGGCGTAACGGCGTCCGGCGCCGCCCAGCACCTTGATACACTGCACGAGTTTCGCACCGCTGTTATCGGCGATCTCGAGCTTGGTCTCGTTCTGAATCATGCTCTTTCTCCGACCTGGACGGAGCCTGTAAGCAAAGGCCCGCCGGTTTCATCGAAAGCGCAGGGAGTTAGCCTTGTTCGGCCGCCGCCTGCGCCGCCCGTTCTTTGCGGGCCGCATCAAGCTGCGCATCGATCTCTGGCGTCACCAGCTCCCAACGCTTCATCTTCGACTTGGGCGCACACTCGATGATGCGGACGATCTCGCCTTCCTTGGCGACGTTCGCTTCGTCATGCGCGCGGTACTTTTTCGACTTCCGCACCGTCTTCTTCAGAACCGGATGCTGAAACGCACGCTCGACCGAGACGGTGACCGTCTTGTCGTTCTTGTCGCTCGTGACCCGGCCTTGCAGAATTCGCTTCGGCATCTGTTCTCCTTTGAAGCGGTCGGGAACAGGTCCCTAGCGCCTCGATCCGATAATCCAGCCCGTTATTCGGCCTGTGCGGCATCCGCCGCCTTTTGGTTCAGCACGGTCTTCACACGCGCCACGTTCCGGCGCAGTTCGCGAAACCGCGCCGTGTTCTCCATCTGCCCCGTCGCCGCCTGAAAGCGCAGGTTGAACTGCTCTTTCTTCAGCGCCGAAAGCGACTCGCGCAGCTGCTCCGGGGTCTTTTCCCGCAGATCGGCGGCGCTCATGTTCTTGTCGTCGGCCATCGTCTCAGCCAGCCCCTGTTCGCAACCCGAAAAAACAAAAATCCCGCGCCCCAAGCCATCCCGGGGCTACGGTGGTTTCCTTGTCAGATCACCAGTCTTCGCGAACGACGAACCGCGTTTTGATCGGCAGTTTCATCGCAGCTAAACGAAGCGCTTCTTTTGCAATAGGTTCGGACACGCCGTCAATCTCAAACATGATCCGACCTGGTTTTACTCTCGCAGCCCAGTACTCGACCGAGCCCTTGCCTTTACCCATGCGGACTTCCGTCGGCTTCTGGGTGACCGGAAGGTCTGGGAAGATCCGGATCCACACGCGGCCCTGACGCTTCATATAGCGGGTCATGGCGCGCCTTGCGGCTTCGATCTGGCGGGCGGTGATGCGCTCAGGCTCGACCGCCTTCAGGCCGAACTGGCCGAAGTTGAGGTTCGTTCCGCCCTTCGCCAGACCATGGATGCGGCCCTTATGCGCTTTGCGAAATTTTGTGCGTTTCGGCGATAGCATCGCTCGATCTCCTTAAGTCTTACGCGCGCTCGCGGTCGCGGCGCGGGCCGCGATCACGATCGCCGCCGCGGGGTGGACGACCGCCGCCGCCCCCGCCTTCCTGCAGCTCGGCGTTGCGCTTGTCGCGGGCCTGCGGATCGTGCTCCATGATCTCGCCTTTGAAGATCCAGCACTTCACGCCAATGATCCCGTACGCCGTCTTCGCCTCCGCATGCGCGTAGTCGATGTCCGCGCGCAGGGTGTGCAGCGGCACGCGACCTTCGCGATACCACTCCGTCCGCGCGATCTCGGCGCCGCCAAGACGGCCAGCGCAGTTGATCCGGACGCCCAGAGCGCCCATCCGCATCGAGTTCTGAACAGCACGCTTCAGCGCGCGACGGAACGATACGCGACGCTCCAGCTGCTGACAGATGTTCTCGGCCACGAGCTGCGCGTCGATCTCAGGCTTGCGAACCTCGACAATGTTGAGGTGCATCTCGCTATCGGTGAACTGCGACAATTCCTTGCGCAGCTTTTCGATGTCAGCGCCTTTCTTGCCGATGATCACACCCGGGCGCGCCGAATGGATCGTCACACGGCACTTGCGGTGCGGACGTTCGATGACGACGCGGCTGACGCCGGCCTGCTTGCACTTGTCTTTGACATAGCGACGGATCGCCAGATCCTCGTGGATCAGGTCGCCATAGTCTTTGCTGTCAGCATACCAGCGCGATTCCCAGGTGCGGTTGACGCCCAAGCGCAGACCGACTGGGTTTACCTTATGACCCATTACGCGGTCTCCTCGATGGCGGCGTCGGCAAGCGGCTGCCGCACCTTGATGGTGATCTCCGAGAACGGCTTGAGAAGCCGGCCGAACTTACCGCGGCCGCGGGGACGGCCACGCTTGAGGACCAGGTTCTTGCCGACCCAGGCTTCGGCGACGATCAGCTCGTCGACGTCGAGACCGTGGTTGTTCTCGGCGTTTGCGATGGCCGACTGCAGGGTCTTTTTCACATCCTGAGCAATGCGGCGCTTCGAGAACGTCAGCTCCGCAAGGGCCTTGTCGACGGGCATGCCCCGGATCGACTCGGCGACGAGGTTCAGCTTCTGCGGGCTGGTGCGCAGCATCCGCGTCTTCGCCATCGCTTCGTTTTCCGCGACGCGGCGGGGGTTCTTTTCCTTGCCCAACGTCCTATCTCCGCTTCGCTTTTTTATCGGCCGCGTGCCCGTAATAGGTCCGCGTCGGCGCGAACTCGCCGAACTTGTGGCCGATCATTTCTTCGGTGACCGAAACCGGAATGTGTTTCTGACCGTTGTAGACGCCGAAGGTCAGCCCCACGAACTGGGGCAGGATCGTCGAACGGCGCGACCAGATCTTGATGACTTCGTTGCGGCCCGACTCCTGAACCTTCTGTGCTTTCTTCAGCACGTAGGAGTCGACAAACGGGCCTTTCCATACCGAACGTGGCATTCAGTCGGCTCCTATTTCTTCTTGGCTTTGTGGCGGCTGCGCACGATGAGTTTGTTGGTCGTCTTGTTGGAACGGGTCCGACGACCTTTCGTCGGTTTGCCCCAAGGCGTGACCGGGTGACGACCGCCCGAGGTGCGGCCTTCGCCGCCGCCATGCGGGTGGTCGATCGGGTTCATCGCGACGCCGCGTACAGCCGGGCGTTTGCCCATGTGCCGAACACGACCTGCTTTGCCGAGGTTCTGGTTGGAGTGATCCGGGTTCGAAACCGCGCCAACGGTCGCCATGCACTCCTGGCGCACGAGGCGCATCTCGCCAGAGCTCAGGCGCAGCTGCGCATAGCCGCCGTCACGGCCGACGAACTGAGCGTATGCGCCTGCGGACCGTGCGATCTGGCCGCCTTTGCCGGCCTTGAGCTCGACATTGTGAATGATCGAGCCGATCGGCATTCCGGACAGCGGCATCGCGTTTCCAGGCTTCACGTCCGCCTTCGCGCTCGCCACCACCTGATCGCCAACCGCCAGGCGCTGCGGCGCCAGGATGTACGAGAGATCGCCGTCTTCATATTTTATCAGCGCAATGAACGCGGTGCGGTTCGGATCGTACTCGATCCGCTCGACCGTCGCCGGCACGTCCCATTTCCGCCGCTTGAAATCAACGCGCCGATACAGTCGCTTCGCCCCGCCGCCGCGACGGCGGGCGGTGATGCGGCCATTGTTGTTGCGACCGGCCTTCTTGGTCAGACCCTCGGTGAGGGTCTTCTCAGGACGGCCTTTGTGCAACCCGGCGCGGTCGATCAGAACCAGCGAACGCTGGCCCGGCGAAGTCGGCTTGAAGGTTTTCAACGCCATGTTTTTGTCGCCTGTCTTACTGTCTTCCGCTTCAGGGTAGGACGATCGGCGACCACCGCCGAAAGCCCCGGTTCATTCGTTTAGAGTCCTGTGGACACGTCGATCATGTGGCCCTCTTCCAGGGTCACGCCCGCCTTCTAGTAGTCGCTCCGGCGGCCCGGACGGCCACGGAACATCTTCTTCTTGCCGGCCTGAACCAGCGTGTTGACCTTCTTGACCTTCACCCCGAACAGCTCTTCCACCGCTTCCTTGATCTGCGGTTTCGTCGCCGTCAGCGCCACTTGGAACACAACCGCGTTGTGCTCGGACGCCATGGTCGCCTTTTCGGTGACCGCCGGACGCAGGATCACGTCGTAGAGTTCAGCTTTGATCGCCATCTCGCGTTCTCCTTATGCCGACGCTTCGCCGGCCGTCGCGTTCAAGCGCGCCGAAAGCGCCTCAACGCCCGCCTTGGTGATCACCAGGGTATCGCGGCGCAGAATGTCATAGACGTTCGCGCCCTGGCTCGGCAGCACATCGAAGTCGGGGATGTTGCCCGAGGCGGCCATAAAGTTGGTGTCCAGCTCTGGCCCGTCGATGATCAGTGTGCGGCCCCAGCCCAGTTTCTCGAGCTTCTCACGCAGGGCCTTGGTCTTCGGCTCGTCGGCCTTGGCCGCGTCTAGAACGACCAACTGGCCTTCCTTCGCCTTGGACGAGAGCGCATGGCGCAAGCCCATCGCGCGCACCTTCTTCGGCAACGAATGCTCATAGCTGCGCGGGGTCGGGCCCTTGTAAACGCCGCCCTTGCGGAAGATCGGAGCGTTCCGGTCGCCGTGGCGTGCGCCGCCGGTTCCCTTTTGCCGGTAGATCTTCTTGCTCGAGTAAGACGTCTCGGAGCGCGTCTTGACCTTGTGCGTCCCGGCGCGCCGCTTTGACAGCTGCCAAACGACGACACGGTGCAAGATGTCCTTGCGCGGCTCTTCAACGCCAAAGATGGCGTCGTCGAGTTCAATCTCGCCGGCTTCGCCTGCGTCGAGGGTGATGATCTTCGTTTTCATTATTCCTCGCCTCCGGCTTCCGGCGCCTCGGCTGGCGCCGCGTCTTCGGCCGCCGCCTCCGCTGCGACAGCCTCTGCGACCTTGATCGCCGCCGGGAACGGCAAGCCGTCCGGAGCCGCGCGCTTCACCGCGTCGCGGATCGTGACCCAGCCGCCTTTCGGCCCGGGGACAGCGCCCTTGACCAGCAGCAAGCCGCGGTCAGCGTCTGTCTTGACGATCTCCAGGTTCTGAACCGTCACCCGCGCATCGCCCATGTGACCGGCCATCTTCTTGCCCTTGAAGACCTTGCCCGGATCCTGACACTGACCGGTCGAGCCATGGCTGCGGTGCGAGATCGACACGCCGTGCGAGGCGCGCAGGCCGCCGAAATTGTGCCGCTTCATCGCACCGGCGAAACCTTTACCGATCGACGTGCCACACACGTCGACATGCTGGCCCGGCAAGAAATGCTCAGCCGTGATCTCCGCGCCAACGTCGATCAAGTTGTCCGGGCTCACCCGGAACTCGACGACTTTACGCTTCGGCGCGACGCTGGCCTTCGCGAAGTGGCCGCGCATGGGTTGCGACACGTTCTTCGCCTTGGCGAAACCTGCGCCAAGCTGCACAGCGGTGTAGCCGTCCTTGTCTTCAGTGCGCTGGGCGACGACCTGCAGACCTTCCATCCGCAGCACCGTCACGGGCGTTTGCCGACCATCTTCGGCGAACACCCGGGTCATGCCCAATTTCTGCGCGATTACGCCCGATCGCATGGGTCGACCCTCCTTAGAGTTTGATCTCAACGTCGACGCCGGCGGCCAGATCGAGCTTCATCAGAGCATCGACCGTCTGCGGCGTCGGATCGAGGATGTCGAGCAAGCGCTTGTGGGTCCGGATCTCGAACTGCTCACGGCTTTTCTTGTCGATATGAGGTCCACGCAGGACCGTGAATTTCTCAATGCGCGTCGGCAGTGGGATCGGGCCGCGCACATTGGCGCCAGTCCGTTTCGCCGTCGAGACGATCTCCCGCGTCGAGGTGTCGAGCACGCGGTGATCGAAGGCTTTCAGCCGAATGCGAATATTTTGTCCGTTCATCTCAGCGTCTTTCGCTTCGTCGTCCGTGAGCTCTTTCGAGCATCAAAAAAAGAAGCGGGCCGGGGGTTTGGGCCCCCGGCCCGCGGTGTCAACTTCTCGCCGCTACTCGACGATCTTCGAGACGACGCCCGCCCCAACGGTGCGGCCGCCTTCGCGGATCGCGAAGCGGAGTTTTTCCTCCATCGCGATCGGTGCGATCAGCTCGACGTTCATTTTCACGTTGTCGCCCGGCATGACCATCTCGGTGCCTTCCGGCAGGGTCACCATTCCGGTCACGTCGGTGGTCCGGAAGTAGAACTGCGGACGATAGTTCGTGAAGAACGGGGTGTGACGGCCACCTTCCTCTTTGGTGAGGATGTAGGCTTCGGCCTCGAACTTCGTGTGCGGCTTCACCGAACCCGGCTTACACAGAACCTGACCACGCTCGACCTGCTCACGATCGATACCGCGGAGCAGCGCGCCGATGTTGTCGCCAGCCTCGCCCGAGTCGAGCAGCTTGCGGAACATCTCAACGCCCGTGCAGGTGGTTTTCTGCGTGTCGCGGATGCCGACGATTTCGATTTCGTCGCCAACGTTGACGATGCCACGCTCGACACGACCGGTCACAACCGTACCGCGACCCGAGATCGAGAACACGTCCTCGATCGGCATCAGGAACGGCTGATCCTTCGGACGATCCGGGGTCGGGATGTACTCGTCGACCGCAGCCATCAGCTCTCCGATTTTCTCGGTGCCGATATTGTCGTCGCGGCCTTCCAGCGCGGCGAGCGCCGAGCCGGCCACGATCGGGATATCGTCGCCCGGGAAGTCGTACGAGCTCAGCAGCTCGCGCACTTCCATCTCAACCAGCTCAAGCAGCTCTTCGTCGTCGACCTGGTCGACTGTGTTGAGGAACACGACCAGAGCCGGATCGCCGACCTGACGGGCAAGCAGGATGTGCTCGCGGGTCTGCGGCATTGGGCCGTCAGCTGCGTTCACAACCAGGATCGCGCCGTCCATCTGGGCCGCACCGGTGATCATGTTCTTCACGTAGT
>ERZ1740059.5-NODE-5-length-144071-cov-7.024525_pt1 | contig 144071 bp, 129 predicted proteins | sample MGYA00581744_ERZ1740059 | MGnify/ENA primary metagenome ERZ1740059 (study PRJEB43018, sample SAMN04849738) | marine metagenome | isolation source: floating plastic debris | place: Pacific Ocean | collected 2008-08-28 | study: EMG produced TPA metagenomics assembly... | reverse complement strand
CAACATCATCCGACCCTGCGTGCCCTCGACGCGACGCCATTCCATCTCGCCTTCGTCGTTCATCTCCTTGAACCGCATCGTCACTTTGGAGTGCAGAGTGACCATGCCGTTATGAAGCGCGTGTTCGACCTCCGCCATGTCGGCGAACATCATGCCCTGACCAGGCTCGCCCTCTTTCTCGAGGCTGAGATAGTAGAGCCCCAGGATCATGTCCTGGCTTGGAACCACGATCGGCTTGCCGTTCGCTGGCGACAACACGTTGTTGGTCGACATCATCAGCACGCGCGCTTCGAGCTGAGCCTCGAGGCTCAGCGGCACGTGGACCGCCATCTGGTCTCCGTCAAAGTCCGCGTTGAACGCAGCGCAGACCAGCGGGTGCAGCTGAATCGCCTTGCCTTCGATCAGGACAGGTTCGAACGCCTGAATGCCGAGACGGTGGAGCGTCGGCGCGCGGTTCAGCATCACCGGGTGCTCGCGGATCACCTCATCGAGGATATCCCAGACCTCCGGCCGCTCCTTCTCCACCAGCTTCTTGGCCTGCTTGACGGTCGCCGACAGACCCTGAGCGTCGAGCTTCGAATAGATGAACGGCTTGAACAGCTCGAGCGCCATCTTCTTGGGCAACCCGCACTGGTGCAGCTTGAGGTTCGGACCGGTCACGATGACCGAGCGCCCAGAGAAATCGACGCGCTTGCCGAGCAGGTTCTGACGGAAACGGCCCTGTTTGCCCTTGAGCATGTCGGCGAGCGATTTCAGCGGACGCTTGTTCGCGCCGGTGATCACGCGACCGCGGCGACCGTTGTCGAACAAGGCGTCGACCGACTCCTGCAACATGCGCTTTTCGTTGCGCACGATGATGTCCGGCGCGCGCAGCTCGATCAGCCGGCGCAAACGGTTGTTCCGGTTGATCACCCGGCGATAGAGATCGTTCAGATCCGAGGTCGCGAAGCGGCCGCCATCGAGCGGCACCAGCGGGCGCAGCTCCGGTGGGATCACTGGAACGACGGTCAGGACCATCCACTCCGGACGGTTGCCGGATTCCTGGAACGCCTCAAACAGCTTCAGGCGCTTGAGGATCTTTTTCGGCTTCAGCTCGCCCGTCGCCTCCGCAAGATCTTCGCGGAGGATCTCGATCTCATGATCAAGGTCGATCGCCGCCAGCATCTCCCGGATCGCCTCCGCGCCGATGCCCGCGATGAAGTTGGAGCTGCCGTGCTCGTCCTCGGCTTCGAGAAGCTCCTCCTCCGTCAGCATCTGACCCTTTTGAAGCGGGGTCGAGCCCGGGTCGATGACGACGAACTGTTCGAAATACAGAACGCGCTCGAGATCACGAAGCGTCATGTCCAGCATCAGACCGATGCGGGACGGCAGCGACTTGAGGAACCAGATATGCGCGACCGGCGCCGCCAGTTCGATATGGCCCATGCGCTCGCGGCGAACCTTCTGCAAGGTCACTTCCACGCCGCATTTCTCGCAGACGATGCCTTTGAACTTCATCCGCTTGTACTTGCCGCACAAGCACTCGTAGTCCTTGATCGGGCCAAAGATCCGGGCGCAGAACAAACCGTCGCGCTCGGGCTTGAATGTACGGTAGTTGATCGTTTCAGGCTTTTTGATCTCGCCGAAGGACCACGACAGGATCCGTTCAGGCGAGGCGAGCGAAACGCGGATTTCGTCGAAGGTCTTCGTCGGAGCGGGCGCGTTGAAGACGTTGTTGGCGATCTCGTTCATGGCGGTCTCCCAAAAGGGCTGTCGCGGAGCGGCGGACGCGACGGTGTTGGCGACGTTTCTCCGGCGGCGGCGAACGCCGGGTAGGACGCAGCGGCCGTCAGTAACGACGGCCGCGCGAAAATCGGATCAGAGGATCAATCCTCCTCGCTATCGAGCAATTCGACGTTGAGGCCCAGCGACCGGATCTCTTTCACGAGAACGTTGAAGGATTCCGGAACGCCCGCCTCGAAGTTGTCTTCGCCCTTCACAATGGCCTCGTAGACCTTTGTGCGGCCGGCGACATCGTCGGACTTAACGGTCAGCATCTCCTGCAGGGTGTAGGCGGCGCCGTACGCTTCAAGCGCCCAGACCTCCATCTCCCCGAAGCGTTGGCCGCCGAACTGCGCCTTACCACCCAGCGGCTGCTGTGTGACGAGCGAGTACGGGCCGGTTGAACGCGCGTGGATCTTGTCGTCGACCAGGTGGTGCAGCTTGAGCAGATACTTGTACCCAACGGTGACCGGGCGGGTGAACTGATCGCCCGTGCGGCCGTCGAAGACCTTGCTCTGACCAGACTCTTCAAACCCTGCGGATTTGAGGATCTCGACGATGTCCGGCTCGCGAGCGCCGTCAAAGACCGGGGTCGCGAACGGCACCCCAGACTGCACGTTGCGCGCGGCCTCGAGCAGTTCCTCGTCAGACATGTCGTGGGTCGCGTCGGTATACGACCGATCACCGTAGGCGATCTTCATCGCATCCTTCACCGGCGTCATGTCGCCGGAACGGCGATACTTGCCAAGAGCGTCCTGGATCGACCGGCCAAGACCTGACGCGGCCCAGCCGAGATGGGTCTCCAGGATCTGACCGACGTTCATTCGGCTCGGCACACCAAGCGGGTTCAAAACGATGTCGACCGGCGTTCCATCTTCGAGGAACGGCATGTCCTCTTCCGGAACCACGCGGCTGATGACGCCTTTGTTGCCGTGGCGACCAGCCATCTTGTCGCCGGGCTGAAGCTTGCGCTTCACCGCGATGAAGACCTTGACCATCTTCATCACGCCAGGCGGCAGGTCGTCGCCGCGACGGACTTTCTCGACCTTGTCTTCGAAGCGGCGGTCCAGCTGGCGCTTGGCGGCCTCGTACTGTTTCTGCAACTCCTCGATTTCCGTCGCCTGAGCGTCATCCGCCAGCACGATCTTCCACAGATCGCCGTTCTCGAGCTCCTCGAGCGTCGCGATGTCGAGGTTGGCGCCGGCTTTCACGCCGCGAGGACCTTTCGAGGCCTTCTGACCTTCGAGCGTCTCGCGCAAACGCGCATAGATGTTGCGATCCAGGATCGCCACCTCGTCGTCCCGGTCACGGGCGAGGCGTTCGATCTCTTCACGCTCGATCTGCATCGCGCGCTCGTCCTTGTCGACGCCGTGCCGGTTGAAGACCCGCACTTCGACGACGGTGCCGTAATCGCCCGGAGCCATGCGCAGCGAGGTGTCGCGCACGTCAGAGGCTTTCTCGCCGAAGATGGCGCGCAGGAGCTTTTCCTCCGGCGTCATCGGGCTTTCGCCCTTCGGCGTGATCTTGCCAACCAGGATATCGCCCGGCTGCACTTCGGCGCCGATATAGACAATGCCCGCTTCGTCGAGGTTGCGCAGAGCGTCCTCGCCGACATTCGGGATGTCTCGGGTGATCTCCTCGGGGCCGAGCTTCGTGTCGCGGGCGGCCACTTCGTATTCTTCGATATGAACCGAAGTGAACACGTCGTCCTTCACGATCCGTTCGGAGATCAGGATCGAGTCCTCGAAGTTGTAGCCCTGCCAGGGCATGAACGCGACGAGGATGTTCTTGCCCAGAGCGAGTTCACCCAGATCCGTCGACGGGCCATCGGCGATGACTTCGCCGGCCTGAACCTGATCGCCAACCTTCACCAGAGGACGCTGGTTGATGCAGGTGTTCTGATTCGAGCGCTGGAACTTGCGAAGACGATAGATGTCCACGCCCGGATCGCCCGGCTCCATGTCGTCGGTGACGCGCACGACGATCCGCATCGCGTCGACCTGGTCGATCACGCCGCCGCGGCGCGCGGTGATCGCTGCGCCGGAGTCGCGAGCCACCTTGGCCTCGATGCCGGTCCCGACGAACGGCGCTTCGGCGCGAAGCAGCGGCACCGCCTGGCGCTGCATGTTCGACCCCATCAGCGCGCGGTTGGCGTCGTCATTCTCGAGGAACGGAATGAGGTTCGCGGCGACCGAGACGAGCTGTTTCGGCGACACGTCGATCAGGGTGATCGTCTCGCGCGGCGCGAGCATGAACTCGCCCGCTTTCCTCGCAGCGACCAGGGCGTTCACAAAGCGGCCTTCGCCGTCGAGCGTGGCGTTGGCCTGAGCGATGACGTGTTTTTGCTCCTCCATCGCCGAGAGGTAGATCACGTCATCGGTGATCTGACCGTCGACGACCTCTCGATACGGGGTCTCGATGAAGCCGTACTTGTTCACGCGCGCGAATGACGCCAGCGAGTTGATCAGACCGATGTTCGGACCTTCCGGCGTTTCAATCGGACACATCCGACCGTAATGTGTCGGGTGCACGTCGCGCACCTCGAAGCCCGCTCGCTCGCGCGTCAGGCCGCCAGGCCCAAGCGCCGAGAGACGCCGCTTGTGGGTGACCTCGGACAGCGGATTGGTCTGGTCCATGAACTGGCTGAGCTGCGAGGAGCCGAAGAACTCCCGCACCGCCGCCGCCGCCGGCTTCGCGTTGATCAGATCCTGCGGCATGACGGTGTCGATCTCGACGGCGCCCATGCGTTCCTTGATCGCCCGCTCCATGCGCAGCAGACCAACGCGGTACTGGTTCTCCATCAGCTCGCCGACCGACCGAACCCGGCGGTTGCCAAGGTGGTCGATGTCGTCGACATCGCCGCGCCCGTCGCGCAGATCCAGCATCGCATCCACGACGGCGACAATATCGTCCGTCCGCAACGTCCGCTGCGTGTCGGGCGCGTCCAGATCGAGACGCATGTTCATCTTGACCCGGCCAACCGCCGAGAGGTCGTAGCGCTCGCTATCGAAGAACAGACCGCCAAACAGAGTTTCCGCCGCCTCGACCGTGGGGGGCTCGCCAGGGCGCATCACCCGGTAGATGTCCATCAACGCGCCTTCGCGGTTGACGTTTTTGTCCACCGCCATCGTGTTGCGCAGATAAGCGCCCACCGTCACGCCGTCGATGTCGAGCGTCGGGATCGTCTTCAAACCCTGCTCTTGCAGGATCGCGACGTTTTCCTCTGTCAGCTCGTCGCCGGCTTCAACATAGATGAGGCCGGTCTCTTCATTGATCACATCCTCTGCGGCGAAGCGGCCGTAGATGGAGGTTTCCGGCGCCAGGAGCGATTTCACGCCGTCCTCGGCCAGCTTGGAGAGTTTGCGCGGGGTCAGCTTCTTGCCGGCTTCCGCCACCACCTCGCCCGACTTCGCGTCGACGAGGTCATGGTCAGGCTTCACGCCTTTCAGGCGCTCGACATCGAATGGGACCGTCCAGCCCTTCTTGCCCTTTGTGTACGGCACGATGTCGTAGAAGGTCTTCATGATCCCTTCTTGGTCGAGCCCCAATGCGTATAGGAGGGTGGTCGCCGGAAGCTTCCGGCGGCGGTCGATGCGCGTATAAAGCAGGTCCTTGGCGTCGAACTCGAAATCGAGCCAGGAGCCGCGATACGGAATCACGCGGCCAGCGAAGAGCAGTTTGCCCGACGAGTGCGTTTTTCCTTTATCGTGGTCAAAGAACACGCCGGGGCTGCGGTGCATCTGACTGACGATCACGCGCTCGGTGCCGTTCACCACGAAAGTGCCGTTCGTCGTCATGAGCGGCATATCGCCCATGTAGACGTCTTGTTCCTTGATATCCTTGACGGATTTCGCGCCGGTTTCTTCGTCGACCTCGAAGACGATGAGGCGCAAAGTCACCTTGAGCGGCGCCGCATAAGTCATGTCGCGCTGCTGACACTCTTCAACGTCGTATTTCGGCGCCTCGAGCTCGTATCGAACGAACTCAAGCACAGACGTTTCGTTGAAATCCTTGATCGGGAACACTGACTGGAAGACGCCCTGCAAGCCTTCCCCGTCGATCGGCTCTGGGCCTTCGCCGGATTTCAAAAACAGATCGTAAGAACTCTTTTGGACCTCGATTAGGTTGGGCATCTCCGCAATCTCACGGATCTTGCCGAAAAACTTACGGATACGTTTGCGACCGGCGAAAGTCTGCGCCATACTGCTCCTCGCGTTATCGAAGATCGCCCGTCGGCGACCTCTCGACAAAAAGTCCGGGAACCCCCGGGTTATCGCACGCGTTCCAGAGTAATGCGGGATCGCGTTGCGGAATCGCTCTCGTCAAAAATATGGTGAATCGCTCACCGCGGATTAATCAGCATTTCGTCCCGCTTGTGAAGACGCGAATAGGTCGGCCCCGCGAATCCGCGAGCCCGACCTGAATTTATTTGTAAGCGGCTCACATAGACCGCCGCTCAGCAGATTGCAAGCTTACTTGAGTTCGACTTTCGCGCCGACTTCTTCGAGCTTTTTCTTGATCTCTTCGGCTTCGTCCTTCGACGCAGCTGCTTTGACGGGGTTGCCGCCGGCTTCGTCCAGATCTTTCGCCTCTTTGAGGCCCAGGCCGGTGATGGCGCGAACCTCTTTGATGACGTTGATCTTTTTGGCGCCCGCTTCGACGAGAATAACGTCAAACTCGGACTTCTCTTCAGCCGCGCCGCCGGCGTCGCCGCCGCCTGCGCCCGGAGCCGCTGCAACCGCAACCGCACCAGCAGCCGGCTCGATGCCGTACTTTTCTTTCAGGATGTTTTTCAGGTCGTTGGCTTCGATGAGGGTGAGGTTCACCAGCTCTTCAGCCATTTTTTCAAGATCAGCCATGTTTTCATTCCGTTGCTAAATCGGTTGTCACTGGGCGACCGCCCAGACGGGCGGTCGAAAGATCACTGAGAACGTCAGACGTCTTCGCGTTCGGCCAAGGTTTTGACGACGCTGGCGAGGTTCGACGCCGGAGCGCCGATCGCGCCGGCGAGGTTCGCCCCGCCAGACATGAGCGCGCCAACGATCGAGGAGAGAACCTCCTCGCGAGACGGCATCGCCGCCAGCGACTTCACGCCAGCCGCATCGAACACTTCAGGCCCCATCGCGCCGCCAACGATTTTCAGCTTATCGTTGGACTTGGCGTACTTATCGACGACTTTCGCCGCCGCGACGGGGTCCTCTGCGTATGCGAGAACCGTCTGGCCCGTCAGGTGTTCCGCAAGCGCCTCGCAGGCCTTGCCCTGAAGGGCGATCTTGGCGAGCCTGTTTTTCGCGACCCGCACCGAGGCCCCCGCATCGCGCATTTGCGAGCGGAACTCGGACATCTCAGCGACCGTCATGCCGGCGTAGTGGCAAACAACCACTGCGCCCGAGTCCTCGAACACGCGGCCGAGTTCTTCGACCACCTGCGCTTTTTGGGCTCTTTCCACAGTCAGCTCCAAGTCTACGACGACGCCGTGCGGATGCCCGGCGCGGCCGTCTTAGGCTTCAATTTGGCTTCGGGACCGCCCTTGCGGGCAAAACTGGTCCGTTCACCGGCTCCTAGGGTGCGACATCCGGACATGCGCCCGGACCCCGCTGGGTCCCGTCCCGGTAAACGGACGATGGCGAACCTGGCTCAAGCGCCTGAGCGCTTGCGGGCCGGTTCGGCAATTCCGTTCCCCGTCTATGGCGGGAGATTAAGCCGCGGCGAAACCACGGCGCCCACCGTCTCGGACAGGCGCGAACCCGCCTGAGCGGATCCGCAAGTACGGCGCGTTTAACGGCGCCGATCTCTCAACGTCAAGACTTTCAGCGCCTAGGCGCTTTCGGCCGCCGTGGCCGAGGAGACGTCGATCGTCACGCCGGGCCCCATGGTCGAGCTCAGCGAGATCTTTTTCATGTAGGCGCCTTTCGCACCCGTCGGCTTGGCCTTGTTCACCGCGTCGACGAAGGCGCGCACGTTGGCCAGGAGCGCATCTTCCGAGAAGCTCGCTTTGCCAACGCCGGCGTGCACGACGCCAGCCTTTTCCGCACGGAACTGCACCTGACCGCCTTTGGCGTCTTCAACCGCCTTTTTGACGTCCATGGTCACGGTGCCGACCCGCGGGTTGGGCATCAGGCCGCGCGGACCCAAAACCTTACCCAAACGCCCGACAATCGACATCATGTCCGGCGTCGCGATACAGCGATCAAAATCGATGGTTCCGCCCTGCACGGTTTCCATCAGGTCTTCGGCTCCGACGACGTCTGCTCCGGCTTCCTTGGCCTCGTCCGCTTTGGGGCCTTTCGCGAAGACCGCCACGCGGACCGTCTTGCCTGTGCCGTTGGGCAGCGAGACGACGCCTCGAACCATCTGATCGGCATGACGCGGGTCAACGCCAAGGTTCAATGCGATGTCGATGGTCTCGTCAAACTTCGCCGTCGCGCCGGCTTTGACCAGCTTCACGGCCTCTTCGATCGAAACGTCCGCCTTGTCGGCGAAGACCTCGCGCGCAGCGCGCGTCCGTTTTCCTTCCTTCGCCATAACTTATCCTTTCACCTCGATGCCCATGGACCGCGCAGACCCAAGAATGATCTGCATCGCCGCGTCCACGTCGTTCGCGTTGAGATCCTTCATCTTTGCTTCGGCGATCTCGCGAACCTGCTTCACGGTCACCGAACCGGCGACCGACTTGCCCGGCTCTTTCGAGCCTGACTTCAGCTTGGCCGCCTTCTTCAGAAAGTAAGACGCCGGCGGAGTCTTAATGTCGAAGGTAAAGGATTTATCAACATAGTAGGTGATGATCGTCGGGCAGGGCGCACCCGGTTCAAGGTCCTGGCTCTTGGCGTTGAACGCCTTGCAGAACTCCATGATATTGATGCCGCGCTGACCGAGCGCAGGCCCGATCGGCGGCGAGGGGTTCGCCTTTCCGGCGGGCACCTGCAGTTTCAGCATGCCGGCGACTTTCTTCGCCATGGTTCACTTCCTTTCGTCCCGACCCGTCGCCCGTTCGCGGGCTGCGGTCGGATCCGCATCGCTCCGGAAAGGCGCCGGAGCTCGCTTGAGCGGTTCGGTCCGACCCTGCCTTTCGGCCGAGCCTCGCCTCCCGCGACGACGGTTCAGGGGCGGCCCGACTATTCGTCGGTCTTTTGCACCTGGCCGTATTCCAACTCGACCGGGGTCGCCCGGCCGAAAATCGACACTGTCACCTTCAGGCGCGCGGCCTCCGGATCGACCTCTTCGACCGTGCCCATGAAGCTTTCGAACGGGCCGTCGGTGACCTTGATCTGCTCGCCGATCTCGAAATGGATCAAAGGGGCTTCGGCGCCGCGTTCCGCGCTCTCAACCACCTTGTTCAACATCCGCGCGACCTCTTCGTCGCGCAGGGGCATCGGCTTGCCCTGAGGCCCCAAGAACCCCGTGACGCGTTGCGTGTCCTTGATCAGGTGATACGCCTCATCGGTGAGTTCGGCCCGGAGCAGAACATAACCCGGCATGAAGCGCCGCTCGGTCATGACCTTACGGCCCCGCCGGACCTCCATGACCTCTTCTTTCGGCACCACGACCTCGGCGATAACATCCTCAAGGCCTTTCTGCGCCACCTCGTCCTGGATCGAGGTCGCGACCTTGTTTTCGTAATTGGATAGGACGCTCACTGCGTACCACCGCATCGCCATACTGCGCTCACCTGAGTTTCGTGACCGGAAACCAATCATCAGGCTTCCAGAAACACGGGGCTACCAAAAACAACGGCGCGCGCGAATTCCTTCGCGCGCTCCGAGAGGGTTGCCGATACAACCCACGCGCAGACAGATCAAGAAAAAACTCGGCTCTGGCGCCGTCGGAGCGCTTCGAACTGACGTCCGGCGATCAGCCCTAAAGCGTGATGCTCAGAAACGCCTGAACCAGCCACGACAGGATCGAGTCGACGAAAAAGAAGAAAATCGTGAAGAGCGTCGAGAGGAGAAACACCATCACCGTGGTGAGCGTCGTCTCTTTACGTGTCGGCCAGATCACCTTCGCGCCTTCGGCACGCACCTGAGCGATAAAGGCGGCGGGATTAACTTTGGCCATCTGTATCTCTTCGCGTCTCGTCTGGCGCGCTTTCCGGCGCCGGCACGGTTTCTACTTTCGACTGGCAGGGGCAGCAGGACTCGAACCCGCGACCCTCGGTTTTGGAGACCGATGCTCTACCAACTGAGCTATACCCCTACAGGCCGTTGTCGACAGCACGCTCACTTATCCGCGCTGGGCGCTTCTGTCCAGAGGCGCGCATGTCAGCTGGAGCGGGTAGACGGGATCGAACCGACATCTTCAGCTTGGAAGGCTGTTGCTCTACCATTGAGCTATACCCGCACGCCTGACGGCGAGGCCGGTTAGATAGTCCCGACACCCACCGGAAATCAATACGGCAACGCAAATACCTGCGGGTCGAGCTAGTTTTGCGCGCCAGGAGGCGGTCCGACATGGATCGCACCTGAGTTGATCAATGCGCTGACAATCGTTTTTTTGGAGTGCATGTCCAAATCGGCGGGCGCGCCTTCGAGCCCGCTATCCGCCATGAACTTCGCCAGCATCTCCTGCGCCCGTGGGTCGCCGAAGATCTGCGTGGCCAATTCGTCTGGGATCTGCTCAGGGGTGAACTGCTCCGTCTGTTGCTGGTCCGCCTGCTGTTTCAGGCCGGTCGCCAGCGCCGCCAGCGCGGCTTTCTGGTGTTCCTTGGGAATATCCTCGAACGGCGTCGGATTCCCGGTTTGCTCGTGCATTTTCTGAAGCATCGCCCGCATTTGCGGATCGTTGAGCGCCTTCTGCAGCAATTCGTCGGGGATTTGGGTCGCGTCCATGGTCAGCCTTTCCGAGTTCCGGCTGCGGGATGCGGCCATCGATTGCATATGGGCTTGGCGATCAGCACTTAAACACGTTCTCTCAAAGATCGCAGCGTTTGACGGAAACGTTTCAACGCCCTGTCCCGCGCAAAGTGACGTCCGTCTGTGACCACATGCCGGCCCGCCGACCAGACGTCGCGCACGAGGCCGTCGTCGCGCGCAAAGATCCACGCGTCCAGCAAAGCATCGCCCTCGAGACCGATCAGGTCCAGCGCCTGAGCGTCCAAGGCGACAAGGTCGGCCAGCTTTCCAGGGGCGATCTCGCCCGCGTCACGGCCCAACGCCTGCGCGCCGCCGCAGGCCGCGCCTTCGAACAGGATGCGCCCCGATGACCGATCGGCCGTCGCAAGCGCGGCTCGGCTACGATCCCGCAGACGCTGTGAATACTCCAATGTCCGAAGCTCCTCACAAAGCGAGATCCGGACGTTGGAATCGGACCCGACCCCGAAGCGTCCCCCATGCGTCAGGAACCGGACCCCGTCGAAGATCCCATCACCCAGATTGGACTCCGTGATCGGACACAGCCCTGCGACGGCGCCCGATCGTGTGACGCCAAACGTCTCCTCCGCGCTCATGTGGGTCGCATGGATCAGGCACCAGCGCGCATCAACCGGCGTCTCGTTCAACAGCCACGCCACAGGCCGCGCGCCATAGGCGGCCTCGACCTCCTCGACCTCGGCGGTCTGCTCGGCGATATGCAGATGCACCGGAGAGGTTGGAGCGATGCCGAGCGCCGCGGTCAGCGCGGATCGACTGACCGCGCGCAAGGAGTGCGGCGCCACCCCCACGACCGTGTCCCGGGGGAGATTTGCGCACGCTCGATTCGCGCCTTCGCACAAGATCTCGAACCGATCTGCGTCGTTGCCGAACCGCAGCTGTCCGCCGGCCAGGGCGCGTCCATCGCATCCGCCCCGTTCGTACAGAACCGGCAGCAGCGTCAGGCCTATGCCCGTCTGCTCGGCCGCCACGGCGATCCGGCTGGAAAGCTCGGCGACGTCGTCATAGGGATCGCCGTTCGGCTGATGGTGCAGATAGTGGAACTCGCCCACCGAAGCGTAGCCGGCCTCGAGCATCTCGACTTGAACCCAAGCCGCGATCGCCTCGACGTCGTCGGGTTCGAGCGCTCCGACAAAGCGATACATCAGATCGCGCCACGTCCAGAAACTGTCGCTCGCCGACGGTCCACGTCCTTCCGTCATGCCCGCCATCGCGCGCTGAAACGCATGGCTGTGGAGGTTGGCGGGCGCTGGCAAAAGCACGCCCACGCGCATACCGCTGGGCGTCGCGTCCTCCTCAACCGACCGGATCCGCCCAGCGTCGTCCAGACTGACAAGAGTGTTGCGCCGCCAGCCGTTCGAGGTCAGCGCTCGTTCCGCCCAAATCGCCTTCGACATCCGGTTTCCTTCGAAGTTTGTTGACACCCGTTGAGCCGCCGACATGCTGCGGAAACACGTCTCTCGACACAAGCTCAGGGTCACAGTGTCCCGTCTTCGCCTCATCAACGCACGGATCGCCACGATGGCCGCCAGCGCGGGGCCCTACGGTTTGATCGAGCACGGGTTCGTCGACATGTCGGACGGCTATATCCGCGACGTTGGAGAGATGGACCAAGCGCCTGCGACCAACGTCCCCAAGCGTGATCTCGAAGGGCGGCTTGTGACGCCCGCGCTGATCGACTGCCACACCCACGTCGTGTTCGGCGGCGATCGCGCCCGCGAGTTCGAGATGCGGCTTCAAGGCGCGACATACGAAGAGGTCGCCCGCGCCGGCGGCGGCATTGTCTCGACCGTCTCCGCGACGCGAGAGGCCGCTGAAGAGGATCTTCTCAAAAGCGCTCTGAGACGGGTCGACGCGCTGATCGCGGAGGGCGCCGGAACAATCGAGGTCAAATCCGGCTATGGGCTCGATATTGAAACCGAGTTGAAAATGCTGCGCGTCGCCCGGCGCATCGAACGCGTTCGCCCGGTTCGTGTGAAGACCAGCTTTCTTGGCGCCCACGCCGTGCCGGGCGAATTCCAAGACAAGGCGGACGCTTACATCGATGAGGTCTGCATCCCCGCGTTGGAGGCGGCGCATGCGGCGGGCCTTGCGGACGCTGTCGACGGTTTCTGCGAAGGGATCGCGTTCTCGCCCGCGCAGATCGACCGTGTCTTTGCGAAAGCCAAGGAGCTGGGCCTGCCCGTTAAGCTGCATGCGGAGCAGCTTTCTAATCTTGGAGGGGCCGAACTCGCCGCACGCTACGCCGCGTTGTCCGCCGACCATCTGGAGTACCTCGATCAGACCGGCGTCGCTGCGATGGCGAAGGCCGGAACGGTGGCGGTGCTGTTGCCAGGAGCGTTTTACACGCTCCGAGAAACCCAGAAGCCGCCGGTTGAAGCACTGAGGGCGCAAGGCGTGCCCATCGCCGTTGCAACCGACTGCAATCCCGGCTCCTCTCCGATGACGTCGCTCCTTCTGACGATGAACATGGTGTGCACGTTCTTCCGGATGACGCCCGAAGAAGCTTTGACCGGCGCCACACGGCACGCCGCCCTCGCGCTGGGTCTCAACGATGTCGGAGTGATCGCGCCCGGCAAACGGAGCGATCTCGCCATTTGGGATGTGATGCACCCGTCCGAGCTGTCGTATCGGATCGGGTACAATCCGCTCCACCAACGGATCTTCGGTGGATCGTCGTGAGTGAGATTGTTCTTTCCCCTGGATTTGTGGAGCTCACTCGACTCGAGACGATTTTTCGGGGCGAGGAGCCCATCAAACTGGACCGCTCCTGCAGACAAGCTGTCGAAATCGCTGCGGACCACGTCGCGCAGGCCGCCGCCGGGGACGCCGCCGTTTATGGGGTGAACACCGGTTTCGGGAAGCTGGCGACGATCAAGATCGCAGCTGAAGACACCGCGCGCCTGCAGCGCAATCTCGTTCTGTCCCATTGCAGCGGCGTCGGCGAGACCACCGAGCCCGAAATCGTTCGGCTGATGATGGCGTTGAAATGCCTGTCCCTGGGACGCGGCGCGTCTGGCGTCCGCTGGGGCGTCATCGAACTTCTGGAAGACATGCTCGGCCGCGGCGTGCTCCCCGTCGTTCCGGCTCAGGGGTCGGTCGGCGCGTCGGGCGACCTGGCTCCGCTCGCGCATATGGCCGCGGTCATGCTGGGCGAAGGCGAAGCCGTTTACGCCGGTGAGCGCCTGCCGGGCGGAGCAGCGCTGGCCGAAGCCGGGCTACGACCGATCGAACTCGCCGCGAAAGAAGGCCTGGCCCTTATCAACGGCACGCAGTTCTCCTGCGCCTATGCGCTAGCGGGCCTCTTCAACGCTCGCCGGTGCGCCGAGGCGGCCCTGGTGACCGGGGCGATGACGACAGACGCAATCATGGGCTCGACGGCTCCGCTGCGTCCGGAGATCCACGCGCTGCGCGGTCACAAAGGTCAGATCGACGTCGCCGCGGCGATGCGCGCCCTGATGGCCGGGTCTGAGATCCGCGAAAGCCACCGCGAGGGCGATACCCGCGTTCAGGACCCCTATTGCATCCGATGTCAGCCGCAGGTGACGGGCGCAGCGGTCGATCTCCTTCGCCAGGCGGCCCGGACGCTCGAGATCGAAGCCAATGCGGCGACCGACAACCCTTTGGTGATCGGGGAGGACGACATCCTCTCCGGCGGCAACTTTCACGCGGAACCCGTCGCCTTCGCAGCTGACCAGATCGCGTTGGCCCTGGCCGAGATCGGCGCCATCGCCCAGCGCCGCGTGGCGTTGATGGTCGACCCGGCTCTGTCGTTCGACCTTCCGCCATTTCTCACACCGGCGCCGGGTTTGAACTCCGGCTACATGATCGCCGAAGTCACAACCGCCGCGTTGATGAGCGAGAACAAGCATCTCGCCAACCCTTGCTCGACCGACTCGACCCCGACCTCCGCCAATCAGGAAGACCACGTGTCGATGGCGGCCCACGGCGCGAGACGTCTGCGACGGATGACGCAGAACCTGACACATATTCTCGGCGTCGAGCTTCTCTGCGCCGCCCAAGGGATCGAGTTCCGCGCGCCGCTGAAGACAAGCGCATCGTTGCAGGCGGCGTTGAGCTTCTTGCGCACACATGTCGCATCGCTCGAAGAGGACCGCTATCTGGCGCCGGACCTCGAGCGGGCCGCCGCGCTGATCGCCGACCGCTCACTCTTCAAAGCGGCGAACGGCCAAGCGCTCGAATGGGAGGGCAATCGGTGATCCCAAGGCGCTATGGCTTTCTTCTCAGCGGCTTCATCATGGGAACGTTCATGTCCTTCATCATGTCCGGCGTCGTGACCGCCGTGAACACGGGCTTCGACGCCGGCTACGCAGAGCGTTGGATGATCGCCTGGGCTGTCGCCTGGGCCCTCGCCGTTCCCTTGGCGGCCCTGGGAACTCTGTTCGTTCCATCCCTTGTCGCCAAGTTGGTCCGTTAATCCGCACAGAAGGAGCGCCTGATGGCCAATCCGCGCCTCGACAACGCCCGCACGGTGATCCCGCCCATCGGCGACAAGATCAGCTGCGGCTCCTGGCAGACAGAAGCTCCGATGCGGATGCTGATGAACAACCTGCATCCGGATGTCGCCGAGCACCCGCATGAGCTGGTGGTCTATGGCGGGATCGGTCGGGCGGCCCGCACCTGGGAAGATTTCGACAGGATCGTCGCCAGCCTGCAATCGCTGAGCGAAACAGAGACGCTGTTGGTGCAATCGGGCAAGCCTGTCGGCGTCTTCAGAACGCATGCAGACGCGCCGCGGGTTCTGATCGCCAACTCGAATCTGGTGCCGCATTGGGCGACCTGGGACCACTTTCAAAAACTCGATCAGGTCGGGTTGATGATGTATGGCCAGATGACCGCCGGCTCCTGGATCTACATCGGCACCCAAGGCATCGTGCAGGGCACCTACGAGACCTTCGCCGAGGCCGGCCGTCAGCACTATGGCGGCGATCTGACCGGAAAATGGATCCTGACCGCGGGTTTGGGCGGGATGGGCGGCGCACAGCCTCTGGCCGCAGTGTTTGCCGGGGCGAGCTGCCTCGCCGTCGAATGCGATCCCGAACGCATCGATTTCCGACTGCGCACGAAGTATCTCGACGAGCGGGCCGAGACGCTCGACGAGGCGCTTGCGATGATCTCGCGCTGGACCGCAGCCGGCGAAGCGAAATCGGTCGGTCTGGTGGGAAACGCGGCGGAGATCTTCCCCGAGCTGGCCCAGCGGATGGCGAACGGCGGCGCGCGGCCAGACATCGTCACCGATCAAACCTCGGCGCATGATCCGCTCAATGGCTATTTGCCCGCTGGTTGGTCCCTTTCAGAGTGGCGCGACAAGCGAGAACGCGACCCCAAAGCGGTGGAGACCGCGGCGCGCGCATCAATGAAAACCCATGTCGAAGCGATGCTCTCCTTCTGGAACGCCGGCGTGCCGACGCTGGATTACGGCAACAACATTCGTCAGGTGGCGTTGGACGAAGGTCTGGAGCACGCCTTCGATTTCCCTGGATTCGTGCCGGCTTACATCCGCCCGTTGTTCTGTCGCGGCATTGGACCGTTCCGTTGGTGCGCGCTTTCGGGCGACCCGGAGGATATCTACAAGACAGACGCCAAGATGAAGGAGCTGTTCCCCGAGAACGCGCATCTGCATCAGTGGCTCGACATGGCGCGCGAGCGGATCGCCTTTCAGGGCCTGCCTGCGCGGATTTGCTGGATTGGCCTGGGCGACCGACACCGCGCGGGTCTTGCCTTCAACGAGATGGTGGCGACGGGCGAGTTGAAAGCGCCTGTCGTGATCGGCCGGGATCATCTGGACAGCGGATCCGTCGCCTCGCCGAACCGCGAAACCGAAGCGATGAAGGATGGCTCGGACGCCGTGTCGGACTGGCCGCTTCTGAACGCGCTCTTGAACACCGCGTCCGGCGCGACCTGGGTGTCGCTGCACCATGGCGGCGGCGTCGGCATGGGGTTCAGTCAGCATTCGGGCATGGTGATCTGTTGCGACGGCACCGACGCCGCGGCGCATCGCATTGAACGGGTGCTGTGGAACGACCCCGCGACGGGCGTGATGCGCCATGCGGACGCCGGCTACGAGATCGCGATCGACTGCGCGCGGGAGCACCAGCTGAACCTGCCTGGGATTCTCGGCGGCGGTTGACCGGCTCGACCTTGCGGCGCACACAGGTCAGGTTCGAGCGAAACGGAGGTCCTCAATGCGTCTTCTACGATACGGCCCAGCCGGCGCGGAGAAGCCCGGCCTTCTCGACGATTTCGGCCAGATCCGCGACCTGAGCCAGGTGGTCGGTGATTTCGCCGGGCCTACGGTCTCGCTGAGGCAGATCGAGGCTCTGAGCGCCGTCAGCCTGGATGAGTTGCCGATCGTCGAGGGCGAGCAGCGCGTCGGGCCTTGCGTCGCCTCGATGCCGAACTTCCACTGCGTCGGGCTCAACTACGCCAAGCATGCCGCAGAGACCGGCGGCGAACCGCCGCCCGAGCCGATCCTGTTCTCAAAGGCGACGTCCAGCCTCTGCGGGCCGAACGACCCGATCATCCAGCCCAAGGACTCGACCCAGCTCGATTACGAGGTCGAGCTCGGCGTGATCATCGGCGCCGAGGCCACGCACATCGCCGAGGCTGACGCGTTGTCGATCGTGTCGGGGTATTGCGTGATCAACGACGTGTCGGAGCGGAACTTCCAGATCCGCCGCTCCGGCCAGTGGGTGAAGGGAAAGTCGTCGCCGAATTTCGGGCCGGTCGGGCCCTGGATCGTCACCGCCGACGAAGTTGAGGACCCGCAAAACCTGCCGCTTTGGCTCGATGTGAACGGCGACACGCGGCAATTGTCGAACACCTCCGACATGATCTTCAGCGTCGCCGAGATCATCAGCTACATGTCGCGCTTCATGAAGCTGCTTCCCGGCGACGTCATCGCGACAGGCACGCCCGAGGGCGTGGCGATGGGCATGGATCCGCGGGAGTATCTTCAGCCGGGCGACGAAGTACATCTGGGTGTCGAGGGCCTCGGCGAACAACGTCAAACCGTCGTGGCCTTCGGCGAAGCCTGATGCCGCGTTTCGCCGCCAATCTGACGATGCTCTTCAACGACGTCTCGTTTCTGGACCGGTTCGAAGCGGCCGCGGCAGCCGGCTTCGAGGCGGTCGAGTTCCTGTTCCCCTACGAGTACCCGGCCGCAGAAATCCGCGATCGACTTAACGGGACCGGACTAAAGATGGCGTTGTTCAACACGCCGCCGGGCGACTGGTCGATCGGCGAGCGCGGATGGGCGGCCGTCAGCGGCGGCGAAGCCCATTTCGAGCAGCACCTTGAACGCGCGCTGGACTACGCGTCAGTCCTGTCGCCTGGCGCCATCCATATCATGGCCGGCGTCGCGCAGGGTCCAGCCGCACGGGCGGCCTATATCGAGAGCCTCAAACGCGCCTGCGCCGCCGCGCCAGAGCAGCTGTTCGTCATCGAGCCGATCAACCACCGCGACATTCCCGGCTATCACCTCAATCGCAGCGACGACGCCAAGGCGGTGATCGCAGAAGTCGGGGCGCCCAACCTCCAGCTGCAGCTGGACCTCTATCATTGCCAGATCATGGAGGGCGACCTGACCCGCCGTATCGAACTTCTGGCGCCGATCCTGGGACATGTGCAGGTGGCGAGCGTTCCCAACCGCCGGGAGCCAGACGAAGGTGAGACGGATTTCACGCATCTTATGGCGACGCTCGACCGGGTCGGTTACAGCGGCTGGGTCGGATGCGAATATCGCCCAACCGGCCGCACCCAGGACGGGCTTGGCTGGTTCGCGCCCTACAAGACTTGAGGAGACACCAGATGAGCCCACCGCTCATTGCGCTCGTGACCGGCGCAAGCCAGGGAATTGGCGAAGCCGTTGCGAGCCGGTTTGCAGAGGCCGGTCACCGAGTCGTGCTGGCCGCCCGGTCCCGAGAAAAGCTGCAAGCCGTCGCTGCGCGGATCGGCCCGAACGCCATGCCCGTCGCATGCGACGTTTCCGATCCGCAAGCTGTCGAGGCCTTGTTCAAAGAGATCGGAGAGACGCACGGCCGGCTCGACGTCGTCTTCAACAACGCCGGGCTCAATGTCCCGCCACAGGATGTCGGCGATACCCCGTTCGAGGACTGGCGCAAGGTGATGTCGGTCAATCTCGACGGAGCGTTTCTGATCGCCAGCGCCGCATTCGGCATGATGAAGACGCAAACCCCACAGGGCGGGCGGATCATCAACAACGGCTCTATCTCCTCCCACGCGCCGCGCTATCACTCCGCGCCCTACACCGCCTCAAAGCACGCGATCACCGGGTTGACCAAGGCGACCTCGCTCGACGGCCGTCCGTTCTCGATCGCCTGCGGGCAAATCGACATCGGCAATGTCGAGACAGATATGACCCAGGTGATGAAACGCGGCGTGCCGCAGGCGGATGGCGTGGTGAAGCCCGAGCCCGTGTTCGAACTGAGGCATGTCGCCGACGCCATCCTGCGCATGGCGGAACTGCCCCTCGACGCCAATGTCCTGTTTCAGACGATCATGGCTACCAACGCCCCGTTTGTCGGGCGGGGGTGAACGCGCAAGAACCCCGTGCGGCGCGTCGCGTGTTTCGCTAAACAGTCGAAAGAAACAAACACAGCGGGCCGAAAGACGCCCGCCACTAGGGAGCAGGGTCATGTTTACGGCCTCGATGAATTTCGACCTCGGCGAGGATGTCAGCGCGTTGCGCGACATGGTGCACCGCTGGGCCCAGGAGCGGGTGAAGCCCTTGGCCACGGAAGTGGATCGCGGCAACGCCTTCCCACACGAATTGTGGGAAGAGATGGGCGAGCTGGGCCTGCTGGGCATCACCATCCCGGAGGAGGATGGCGGCGCCGGGATGGGATACCTGGCGCATACCGTCGCGGTGGAGGAGATCGCGCGCGTCAGCGCATCAGTCTCCTTGTCCTACGGCGCGCATTCCAATCTCTGCGTCAACCAGATCAACCTGAACGGAAGCCCCCAACAAAAGGCGAAGTATCTGCCCGATCTGATTTCCGGAAAGTCAGTCGGCGCCCTGGCGATGTCGGAGGCCGGAGCCGGGTCCGACGTCGTCGGCATGAAACTGCGGGCGGACAAGCGCAACGACAAATACGTGCTGAACGGCACGAAGTACTGGATCACCAACGGCGGCGAGGCGAACACGCTGGTGGTCTACGCCAAAACTGACCCCGACGGCGGGTCGAAAGGCATCACGGCGTTCCTGATCGAGAAGTCGATGCCCGGCTTCAGCCAGTCCGCCCATTTCGACAAGCTGGGCATGCGCGGCTCGAACACGGTGGAGCTCGTGTTCGAGGACGTCGAGGTGCCATATGAAAACGTCCTCGGCGAGGAGGGCAAAGGCGTCCAGGTCCTGATGAGCGGGCTCGACTATGAGCGCGTCGTGCTGTCAGGCATCGGTTGCGGGATCATGGCCGGCTGCCTCGACGAGATCATGCCGTACCTGGCCGAACGCAAGCAGTTCGGCAAACCGATCGGCGATTTCCAGCTGATGCAGGGCAAGATCGCCGACATGTACGTGAAGCTGAACTCGGCTCGGGCCTATGTCTATGAGGTCGCAAAAGCCTGCGATCGCGGCGAGGTCACGCGGCAGGACGCCGCCGGCTGCGTGCTCTACGCCTCTGAAGAGGCGATGGTCGTGGCCCATCAGGCCGTGCAGGCGATGGGCGGCGCCGGCTTCATGAACGACACCGCCGTCTCGCGCATGTTCCGCGACGCCAAGCTGATGGAGATCGGGGCGGGCACGTCGGAGATCCGCCGCATGCTGGTTGGACGCGAGCTGATGGACGCGATGAAGCAATGACGGTTCTGCGCTCGAGCCTCTCGCCAAAATCGGAAACCTTCAAAGCCAACCAGGCGGCGCACGAAGCTGCGATGGGGCCGGTCCATGAGGCGATCGAGCTCGCGCTGGCCGGAGGGGGCGAAAGCGCCCGCGAACGACATGTTTCTCGCGGCAAGATCCTACCGCGCGAACGCGTGTCGCGGCTGCTCGATCCGGGCTCGCCTTTCATCGAGATCGGCATGTTTGCAGCCCATGGCATGTATGACGGCGCCAGCCCCTCTGCGGGGGCGGTGGCGGGCGTTGGGCGCGTGTCGGGGCGCGAGGTGATGATCGTCTGCAACGACGCCACCGTGAAGGGCGGCACCTATTATCCGATGACGGTGAAGAAGCATCTGCGGGCTCAGGAGATCGCGGAGCAGAACCTCTTGCCCTGCGTCTACCTGGTCGATTCCGGCGGGGCCAACCTGCCCAACCAGGACGAGGTTTTCCCAGATCGCGACCACTTTGGCCGGATCTTCTTCAATCAGGCCAACATGTCCGCGAAAGGCATCCCGCAGATCGCCGTGGTGATGGGCTCGTGCACGGCCGGCGGAGCGTATGTGCCGGCGATGTCGGACGTCACGATCATCGTCAAAGAGCAGGGCACGATCTTTCTCGGCGGCCCGCCGCTGGTGAAAGCCGCGACCGGCGAAGTGGTCACGGCCGAAGACTTGGGCGGAGGCGACGTGCATACGCGTTTGTCCGGCGTCGCCGACTACCTGGCCGACGACGACGCTCACGCGCTGGCGCTCACCCGACAGGCGGTCGCCAACCTCAATCGCGTCAAGCCACAGCAACTTGATCTGCAGCCGATCGAAGAGCCTCTTTACGATCCGGCGGAGACGCTCGGCGTCGTACCAGCGGATCTGAGAACGCCTTACGACATCCGCGAAGTGATCGCCCGAACCGTCGACGGCTCTCGTTTTGACGAGTTCAAGGCGCGTTATGGCGCGACTCTGGTCTGCGGCTTCGCCCATGTCATGGGCATGCCTGTCGGCATCCTCGGCAATAATGGCGTGCTGTTTTCAGAGTCGGCGCTGAAAGGCGCGCACTTCATCGAGCTGTGCAGCCAACGCAAGATCCCGCTTGTGTTTCTGCAGAACATCACCGGCTTCATGGTTGGTCAGAAGTACGAGTCGGCCGGCATCGCCAAAGACGGCGCGAAGCTGGTGACCGCTGTCGCGACGACACAAGTTCCGAAGATCACGGTGCTCGTCGGCGGTTCGTTCGGGGCGGGTAATTACGGTATGTGCGGCCGCGCCTACGCCCCGCGTTTCTTGTGGACTTGGCCGAACTCTCGCATCTCGGTAATGGGCGGAGAGCAGGCGGCCGGCGTGTTGGGAACGGTGCGGCGCGACGCGATCGAGCGCAAAGGCGGCTCCTGGAGCGACGCGGAGGAGGCGGCCTTCAAACAACCGATCATCGATCAGTTCGAGGACCAGAGCCATCCGCTCTACGCGTCCGCACGGCTGTGGGACGACGGGATCATCGACCCGCGCAAGACCCGAGAAGTGCTCGCGCTCTCATTGTCGGCGACGCTGAACGCGCCGATCGAAGACACACGCTTTGGCGTGTTCCGGATGTAGGGAGGGCGCCGCATGTTTCGAAAGATCCTGATCGCAAACCGCGGCGAGATCGCGTGCCGCGTCATGGCGACCGCCCGCCGTTTGGGCGTGCAGACCGTCGCCGTATTCTCCGACGCGGATGCGAACGCAAAACACACGGCCATGGCGGATGAGGCCGTCCACATCGGCGCAGCCGCGGCGGCCGAGAGCTACTTGAACGGAGCGCGGATCATCGAGGCGGCGCGTCAGACGGGCGCCGAGGCGATCCATCCCGGCTACGGCTTTTTGTCCGAGAACCCTGGTTTCGTGGAGGCGGTGGAAGACGCTGGGCTTGTGTTCATCGGCCCGCCAGCCTCCGCAATCCGTGCGATGGGCCTGAAGGACGCGGCGAAAGCGCTTATGGAGACGGCCGGCGTGCCGGTCGTGCCTGGATATCACGGCGAGAGCCAGGATCCGGACCTTCTGGCGGCCGAAGCCGAGAATATCGGCTATCCGGTGCTGATCAAAGCCAGGGCCGGCGGCGGCGGCAAGGGCATGCGGCTGGTGGAAGGCCCAAGCGACTTCAAAGCCGCGCTTGCCGGCGCGCAACGAGAGGGGCAAGCGAGCTTTGGCGACCCGGCGTGCCTGGTGGAAAAGTTCATCCCCAAGCCCCGGCACATCGAGATTCAGGTCTTCGGCGACAAACACGGCGCGGCGATCCACCTGTTTGAGCGGGACTGCTCGCTGCAGCGGCGCCATCAGAAAGTGATCGAAGAAGCCCCTGCGCCAGACATGCCGGACGAGGTCCGCGCGGCGATGGGCCAGGCTGCTGTCGAGGCGGCGAAAGCCATCGGTTACCACGGCGCCGGAACGGTGGAGTTCATCGTCGACGGCTCCGGGCCTCTCCGTGCGGACGGGTTCTGGTTCATGGAGATGAACACCCGCCTTCAGGTTGAGCATCCAGTGACCGAAGCCGTCACCGGCCTCGATCTTGTCGAGCTTCAGTTGCGGGTCGCGAGCGGGGAGCCGCTGGGGATTGCGCAGGACGATCTCTCGATCAATGGCTGGGCCTTCGAGGCCCGCGTCTACGCGGAGGATGCGAGCAAAGGCTTCTTGCCTGCGACGGGAACGCTCGACCACCTCGCTTTCCCGCAAGGCGCCGCCTTTGCGCAGGCGACGACGCGCATCGACAGCGGCGTGCGGCCAGGGGACGAGATCAGCCCCTGGTACGACCCGATGATCGCAAAAGTGATCACCCATGGCCCAACAAGGAGCGCCGCGCTGAACAAGCTGCGGGGGGCGCTTGGCGACTGTCACGTCGCGGGCTGCGTGACCAATCTCGAGTTTCTGGGCGCGCTCTCCCGGCACGACGGCTTTGCCCGCGGCGAGGTCGATACTGGTCTGATCGCGCGCGACATTGACGCTTTGACCGACCGCCCGGCCCCTTCAGAACCTGTCGTCGCCGCAGCGGCGGTCGGGGCTCTGGGCCTCCTGCAGGAACAGCAAGGCTCCGATCCCTGGAGCCTTCTGCTTGGCTGGCGGCACTGGACCGACGCGTATCAGTTTGTCGACCTTCAGCTCGGCGAAACGCGCCTGTCGCGCCGGATCACGGCGCTCGACGGCGGTTCAAGCACCGTCCGAAAGTACCGCGTCGACTGTGGGGACGGGTCTCTGGAGATTGCGATCGCCCATGCCGGCGACGACCGGTATCGGCTGGAGACAGATGGAAAACGGCTCACGCTGGCCCTCGTGTTCGCGCCGAACCAGGTCTCGGTGTTCACGGACGGACGCAGCTTCACCTTCGACCTTCCAAACGCGCTCGCCGGAACGGAGCAGGGCGCAGGCGGCGGCGACACCGTGGTTGCGCCGATGCCCGGGCTCATCAAGGTGGTCTCGGCGGCGACAGGGGATAATGTCGATCGCGGCGACGCCCTGATCGTGATCGAAGCCATGAAGATGGAACACACGCTGACAGCGCCCCGCAACGGCGTCGTCGAAGAGGTGCTCGCCTCAGTCGGCGATCAGGTGACCGACGGCGCGCTTCTGCTGCGTCTTGCTCCCGAAGACGATTGAAACAGCCGGTCGCGTCGCCTCTCTTTTGAGGCCGATCAGCGCTGCACGGTTAAAGAATTTTAAACGCCACAGTCCTTAAAGCTTTGTGAAACACACGGGACCAGATCAGGTCCCGTCTTAGGGCGTGGAGCAAGATGCCAGGGTCAAGGCTCCGAGATCCGCGTGCGGCGCGGTACTGTTCGGCGATACTGGCGCGAGCACTTTCCTTTGGTCTCGCGTTGACGGCGGCTGGCTGTGCTTCGACCGAGCGAGCGGACACCCTCACATTTGAAGCGCCCGAAACCCAACTAAGCTACGGTGTCGCGTTGCGCGGCGCCCCCAGCCCGGAGATCGAGGGTCTGCTAGAGACGTCGCTGGCGGTCTTCCGGCGGCAGGAGCTTGGGGCTCAAAGCCTGGCGTTCCTACGACGCCGCGCCGCCGGCGATGGTCCGACAGCGCAGAAGATCTTGAGATCCTATGGGTTCTACGACGCAGCGGTTTCGATCGACGTTGAAGAGGTCGCCGACGCGCCTGGGTCAGCGCAAGTGACCATCGAGATCGACCCGGGGCGCGCTTTCAAATTGACGAAACACGACTTCATCCTGGTCGAAACAGGCGGGCGCCCGGTTCCTCCGCTCGATGCGAGAGAGCTTGGCTCGCCGGTCGGCGAACCGGCCGAAGCCGCAAAGATCCTGGACGCGGAATCGGCAGCTGTCACACAGCTTCGAAGCTCAGGCAGGCCTTACGCGCGACGGCTGAGCAGAGACGCTGTCGCTGATCCCGCGGCCGCTGAAATCGAGGTGGCGACGCAGGTCGCTGCTGGGCCGTCCTATGTGTTCGGAGCCACTGAAATCTCCGGGCTAGAGACTGTAGACCCGGATTACTTGCGCAGTTACGAGCCATGGATCGCCGGAGACCCCTTTGACACGTCCAAACTGGCGCAGTTTCAGCGCGCGCTGACAAGCACCAGACTTTTCCGAGCCGCATCTGTGAGAGCGCCGGAAACGCCGCCGCCCGGGCCTGAGGCGCCAATAGAAGTGATCGTTGAAGAAGCGCCCCATCGCACGATCGGCGGAGGCGTCCGCTACGATACCGACATCGGGCCGGCCGTGCGCGCGGAGTTCGAACACCGCAATCTGTTCGGCGCCAACGAGACCCTCGGCCTGGCTCTGGAATCCGGTCTCGAGGAACAGCGCTTTGAGACGACCTACGCCATTCCTCAGTTTCGACAACCGAACCAGTTATTCAAATCAAGCCTCGAACTCCGCCGGGTTCAAGACGAGGCGTTCGACGAAGTCGCATTGACGCTCGCGGCGGGGCTGGAACGACCTTTTGGGCCACATTGGGTGGGCGGGATCGGCGGCTTGTTCGAAGCCAGTCAGACAGAAGACAAGGACGAGGACGGAACCGCCTATCTCTTCGGTGCGCCCGCTTTCGCTCGGTTTGACGACACGGACGATCGGCTCAACCCGACGAAAGGCGTTCGTTTCCGCGGCGCGGCGACGCCCTTTGCGGGCGCTTTCGACGGCGAGGGCGTGACCTTCCTGTCCTTGGATGGAAGCGGGTCGACCTATGCCGATCTCACCGGTTCAGGCCGCTACATTCTCGCCAGCCGGGCTCGCATCGCCTCGATCCTGGCCGCTGACTTGGAAGACGTGCCGTTGCAACGCCGCCTCTACTCAGGCGGCGGCGGGTCGGTCCGCGGCTTCAAAGAACGTTTCATTGGCCCGCTCGATGAAGATGGCGACCCGGACGGCGGCCTCTCCGCGGTCGAGATTGGCGTGGAGATGCGCGTTCAGGCGACGGATCAGGTCGGCTTTGTCGTCTTCTCGGAGGCGGGAAGCGTTTCAGAAGAACCGGCGCCGATCTTCGATGCGGGCCTACAATCGGCGGCCGGCGTCGGTTTGCGCTATTTCTCTCCGATCGGTCCGGTTCGTTTCGATATTGCGGCGCCGTTGGACCGTCGACCGGAGGATGACCTGTTCCAGTTCTACGTCTCGCTTGGACAAGCCTTTTAGGGAGGTCGTTGATGAAACGTGCCGCGATCGCCCTGATCGTCGTGCTGGCGCCCACGCTCTCGGCGGCTCAAGTCTCGCTGCTTGAGCTGAAGAACTCGCTGGTTCAGTTCGCGCTGGAACAGATCAGCACGCCAGACGAGTTCGTCGTGACCGCCGCCGGGGTTGAAGAACCGGAAGACGGCGTCACGGATCTGGTGGAGCTGACGATCGCCGACGGGCGCGGCGTTTGGTTGACCGCCGAGCGCTTGTCGATGCGCTGGAACCCGTCTCGCCTGCTGGCGGGGCAACTTGAGATCAACCAACTCGCGGCGATCGGCGTTCGGGTCTTGCGTTCGCCGGAGCCCAGCGGCGTCGACATCGAACTGAATGAAGACTCGGCATTCGCGCAAAGCGATGGCGATCCGTTCGATTGGCCGCGTTCGCCCATAGCGCTTCTTGTCGAAGAGATCGCTCTGGTCGACATGCGCGTCGCCGGGGGCGTTCTGTCGCCTCAGCCTGTCGCATTGGACGCCAACGGCGCCTTTCGCGATGAAGGATCCGAGCAATCCGCCCGCTTGGACGTCACGAGAACGGATGCGATCGAAGGCGAGATCTTGCTGGACTATCTCCGCGACTTCGACGCCGAAACCTTGCGATTGAACATCTCCGCTGCGGAAGCGGCCGGCGGCTTGACCGCGGCGCTGGCGGGTTTGCCAGACGACAGCGCAAGCCGTCTCGAGATCGAGGCGGATGGACCGCTGTCGGATTGGAGAATTGAGATCGGCGCCTCGGCAGACGCCGTGTTCGAGGCGGACGGCGCCGCGACGCTCTCGAACGAGGGTCGCCTGGCGGTCGCCGCGTCGTTTCAAGTGACCCCGGGCGACGCGATGGATCAGACGCTTGCACAGGCCCTCTCGCCGCAAGCGCGGATCGACGTTCGCATCGAGGAAGGGGACAACGGTCTCGTCGTGGTCGAGGAAGGCGCGTTGCGGGCGCGCGACATCGATCTCACCGTTCGCGGGAGCTATGCGAAACCGACCCGACAGATGGATTTCAGCGTGGCGGCGGAAGCTCGGGCGGGTTTGGCGAACCTGACCCCCGGCGTCACATTCGACCGCGTGGCCTTCGACGGCGCGGTCGAAGGCGCGCTTGACGCTTTCAAAGCGACCGGCGCTTTGAGTTTGAACCAGGTTGCGACGACCGCCGCGGACATCGGCGCCGCAGAATTCACGGCGGAAGTCGACGTCGCCGGCGCGCGCGTCGCGTTCGATTTGAGCGGCGACGCAAGCGCTATGCGTCTGGACCGATTGACCCCGGACGCCATTGGACCGGCCCGGCTGACGACGATCGGCTTCTATGACGACGGGCGGCTCGAGCTGACGCGCGCGTCTCTGAGATCAGACTTGCTCACGGCGGATCTCGACGGGCGCGTCGATGTCGAGGGGGCGTTAGTGGAGGCAGGGTTCACGCTCGACGCCCCGGACGTCGCGGAGATCGGCTCCGCCTACGATCTCCAGACGCAAGGCGCGGTTCAGCTTCGCGGCGATCTAACGGGTCCAATGGATCGGCCCGCGCTTGCCGGCGTGTTGACTGCGACTGGCGCGGCAGTGGACGGCGCATCGCTGGGCGACGTCGAAGCCCAGTATGATTTTGTCCTAGACGCCGAGCCTGCGGGAGCGGTGGTCATAGAGGCCGCGAACAGCGTCGTCGGCGACGCCCGCCTGTCCTCGGACCTCGCATTGCGTGATGCGCGCTTGTCGCTGGCGCAGACCCGATTGACGGCGCTCGGCGTCGAGATCGACGGATCCGCCGATGTTCTTCTCGACAGCAACCTGATCTCCGGCTCGGCGATCATCCGCGCGCCTGACCTGGATGGCGTGTCCGCGCTGGTCGGCGAAGCGATCACCGGTTCGGCAAGAGGTCGCATCGACTTTTCGCCCACGCCCGCGGGGCAGGACATCGTTTTGGATCTCGATCTCGCGAATGTTGCGGCGTCGGCGGCGCAAGCGCGGTCGACGCGCCTCGACGTACGAGCGTCAGACGCGTTTGGGGACGTCGACTTAGACGCCCGCGTTCAGCTCGAAAACGCCAGCGCCGGCGAGGTCGCCTTCGATCAAGTGCGCCTGGCGGCGTCTGGCCGGTTGTCGGCTCTTGCAGTGTCGCTCGAGGCGGCAGGCGCAGCAGGCGATGTCGATGTCGCCGCAGGCGCGAGCGCGGAGCTCGACCTCGGCGGCGATGCCACCTCTCTCGAGATCACCCAAGCAGAGGCGGCGTATGGTCAGGAGAGCTTTGCGCTCATGGCCCCGCTGATCATTCGGATCGGAGGCGACGCCACTCGGTTCGAGGAGCTCGCCCTTTCGTTGCCAGGCGGCGCCTTGTCGGGGTCGGCGGCTCTCTTCTCGGACGGGGTCGCCGGCGATCTGTCCTTGCGCATGCGGGAGTTGTCGCTTTTTAACCGCCTTGACCTGGCTCCAATCGAGAGCGGCTCGCTCACTGCCGAAGCGACTTTCGACACCAGGCCGCAAAGCGCGGCCGCGACGCTTCGCGCGCGGAGCGACGGCGTCTCGTTCGAGACGGCGGTTGACGAGGGAGCAATTGCGCTGGACGCGCAAGTCGATTGGGATGGTCGCAGAGCAACCGCGCTCGCCAGCCTTATGGGACCGTTTGGAGAACCGCTGCGTCTCTCGGGCTCTGCGCCGCTGATCGCGCGCGGAGGGCTGCTGCCGACCATGCCAGAAAACGCAGCTCTTGAAGGGGGGATCCGCTGGACCGGCGATGTCGGCGACCTTTGGGTTCTTGTCCCAGCGCCTGATCATGTCCTGGACGGCGCGCTCGATGTCGACCTGAGGCTTTTCGGCTCGATCGACGCGCCGCAGCTCTCGGGCGACTTGGCGCTGCGGCAGGGTCGTTACGAAAACCTCGAACTCGGCCTGATCCTGACGGATGTCGAGGCGCGCTCGAGCATCGCCGACGACGGCGGCTTCGTCGTCGACCTCAATGCGGAAGACGGAGCCGGCGGACCGGTTTCGGGACGCGCCGCCGTGGCGGACGGCGAGATCGACGCTGCGCTTTCATCGCAATCGGCCATTCTGATCCGGCGCGACGACATCACCGCTCAGCTGACCCTCGATCTGAGCGCCACCGGGCCGCTGGATGGGCCTGTCGTCGCCGGCGCGATCACGATCGATCGCGCGGAGGCCCGGTTGGTTTCGGCGGGAGCGCCAACGGTTCCCGATCTGGGCGAAATCCGAATCAAGGGACAGGAACCCGTTGCGGAAGACCGTGATCAGGCGGTTTCGCGCACAACCTTGGATGTCACGATCGTCGCCGCGGGGGACCTGTTCATCCGTGGCCGCGGTGTGGACAGCGAATGGCGCGCCAATTTGACGGTGGACGGCCCAGCGTCGGCGCCGCGAGTCGTCGGCGAAGTTGAACGCCTGAGAGGACAGCTAAACCTTTTGGGATCCGCTTTCGACATGGAGCGCGGCCGAATCGCCTTTGCCGGCGCGACGCCGCCTGATCCCACGGTCGATCTGCTTTTCACTCGCGAGAATGACGAAATTGTCGGCGGGGTGCTGATCGAAGGGCCGGCCGCCGCTCCTGACATTCGCTTCACGTCGCAACCGGCAATCCCTGAAGAAGATGTATTGCCGCGTGTGCTGTTCGGACGGTCTAAACAGTCTCTCTCCCCGGTTGAAGCGGTGCAGCTCGCCAATGGCCTCGCGACGCTGTTCAACGGCGAGGAAGGCGTCGTTGATCAAGTGCGCGGCGCCGTGGGATTGGACGTCCTTCGGTTTGACCAGCAGGAAGGCTCGACCGGCGTAGTCGCTGGCCGCGACATCGCAGAAGACGTCTTTGTCGGCGTTCGCCAACCAATCGACGGCGGCGCGGCGCAGGTCGAGATTGAGATCGAAGTCTTCGAAGAGGTGACAGTCGACAGCGCCGTCGGCGCCGACAGCGGCTCGTCTCTCGGCGTGAACTGGAAGCGCGACTTTTGAAAGATGCGCCGCGCCGGTCGCCCCTAAACGATTCGGCTAAGTGCGTCGGTCCCGACTAAACCTTTTGCTTAGGCGAACCGCTTTGACGCACGTCCTTCGCGGTAGAGACGCGCCGCCGGCTGCAAACGACGCTCCGAGATCGCGCCGAAAAAGGGCGGCGAACGCAGACGTTCGAATCGAAAGCCTGACATCCGTTTCCCCCTCTTCTCGACCGAGGTCCGAAAATGTAGCTTGGGGTCGGTATTACAGTTAAGCGTACGAGGCTTAGCGTATGTACTTAAGTCGCCCTCGGCCGCCAGCCTCTGATTGCAAGATGTCACCCGCTCCGTTCCGACTTCTTCTTGTCAGCTACGCCAGCGCAACATGTTTGGGCATAGCGGCGTTTCTGTGCGGGTACTCTGCGATCAATTCAATTTTGTTTTTCTGGTTCTCTGGTCCACTCTTCACGATTGCCTTTGGATTTCTGTTTGGAATTGGGCGAGGATAATACCTTAGCTCAGCACAAACTGGCTGAAGTTGTTATGTTCGATGCCCGTCGTGTTTGATTAAAACGAACGATAGTTATTTGAAGTGAATTTTTCTTAGTCCTGATGCTGACCTGCGCTTTGAGGCGATCTCCGCTAAATTCTCAAGAGATTTGCGCACAACGGTGGGCTCAGCAGCTCAATGAAGATCGACAGGAACACCAAACATCCTGATGGCGTTGGAAGCCGCGCCGGCTCTGCGGAGACAGTCGCCGACGCCGAAACCCGTGGGCGCATGCAGGCGACGGCACAGGACGCGATCTGGACGATTGTCTCGATTGGCGGATCCGTGGCGCTCTTCGGCGGCGTGGCCGACGCCTCTCCAGAGCAAGACGGGTCCGAGCACATCGGCGCGCAGCCGGCGGAGGACGAAGGGTTGCGAGCGCCCGCAAACACCGACCGGGATGCGCCGCGCGAACCCCAACCGGCGTTGGCTCCGGGCGCGCCCGCGACCACTGCAAAGTCATCGAAAAAGCAGACCCCAGCACAGGCGGACGACGCTGCATCAGCTCCACTCCCGGCCGATGACGCCGTCTTCGCCGACGCGCCGCCGCCCGCTCCCGAAGCCTACACCGCAGCGGCGGCGCAACATCATCATGGCGCGAACGGCGCTTTTGTTCAGGGCGGCGCCGCAGCCGCCACGACGGCGAACGGACCAGCTGGCGCAGGATATGTGGATCTCGATCTGGGCGGCCTAGGTTTTGGCGCTTATTACGGCCAGCTCGGCGCCTTGGGCCTGTTCGATCGACCGAGTTACACCAACGTTCAGAGCGTCATCGATGCGCTCGAAGGTCGATTGGAGTCGCTGGGGGCGCTGAACCCCAGCTCCATCGGGCCCCTCTCAAGTCATGACCTGGACTTTGAAAGCATCCTCGGCGTCTCGCTCGACGAGCTCTTCGATTCACTGATGCCGACTGACTTCACCCACGACTTCGCCACCGCGGCGAATTCAGCCCTGCAACAGACCTACTTGGAGATGACGGACATGCCCACAGGTATTGGCAATTTTAGCTTGCTCGGACCGAGCATCAGCATTTTCAACGATTTGGTTCCAGAGGACGGCGCCCCCCTGCAGGCGACGGTCGGCGGCGGTTCGGCGGCGCTCGGCTTGAACGCCTACGCAAACGGCTTTGCCGGCACGCTAGGATATCAGACGCCGTCCGCCGACCTGATCTCGGGGCAGGCGACATTCGTCGCCGAGGGAGAGGACGTGACGTCGACCTCTGGCGCGGACGTCTCCGGCGCGGATGTGGTGATTGTGTATCAACACAATCAGGACTTTGGCGTCCTGGGACAGCAGCAGCAAACGGTCTCGACCACGGCGATCCACGCAGTCAACTATCCCGGCTTCGACTTCGCCAACGGACCGATCATCGCAGTCCGTTCGGTCGGCGGAGACTTCAACAGCCAGTACCTGATCCGGACGCTGAACCCCGGTCTCGACTTCACCCGCGGCGACGCGGACGTCGACATCGGCACAAACGCGACGGCCCAGTTTGATAGCACCTTCTACGACGACTACGACTTCGGCGACATTCTGACCACCGGCGGGGCGCTGACCCAGACGGATCCGGGCGCCGCGGTCGCCACGGCGAACGCCGGGATCGGAATCGACGTCTTCTAAACCGTTTCGACCATGGCGGGTTGCGGCGCCGGGTTGTCCGTCCCCGACAGCCGCAGCCGCCATTAGGACGGATATCGACACTCGCGCCGTAGGGTGCGCTTCAGCCTCGGAGGATAACAGGTCCTCCGGGGTTAAAGTCGTCACAAAGTATTCGAAATAAACCAAAGGTTTATATTTAAGATCTTTGGGGCATTATCCAAAATCCAGTTTGTAAACGTATCTCTAAATGATCCACAAATCTGTTTGAGGTCCTTTTTATCGCTTCTAAACGAGACGAGTTCTGAGAGAATAAAAGGGCACGATCAGAAAAACAGAGTTCCTAATGTCTGTATTTTACGATCGAGCGAACCGCGCATGATGTCATGTTAGCAATGCTAGGAGTAAAACAATGGGAATCAGCTGGTACAAGCCATATGACGTTTCTTGGAAAGGGAAAACTGACCTGTACGTCGACGAAGACATCCGGGTTAAGACATCTCTAGAACAAGACCTCGACGGCAACTTTGGTAAGGCCCTTGGCTCCATCAAAGTCTACGAGAACGACCCAAAGCACTACTCAGGTGGTAGCGACAAAGACTACAAATACGACAAGGAAGGCCTGGACATTGTTGCGAGCGAGCTGATCCTCGACTCGTTTGCGGCGGAAGGCATTGGTTCGGCCGCGACCACTCAGGCCATCCTGCTGACCGACGACCACCTGACCTCGGGTCTGGCTGGCGCCGAAGCGCTCGGCACCAACACGCTCGCCGAAACGACGATCGACATCGACGTCAAAGACGAGTCGGTCCATCTCGGCGGCTTCAGCGCATCGGGCGCTGACGGCGTTGGCGGCGGCGATACCGGCGGCGGCGACGACTACTTCTACAGCGGCGGTCACAGCTACTTCTGATCGCCCAAGGCCTCGGCGGATCCCGCTCCGCCGAGGTCGCGGCTGGCGCCCCAACGTCAGCCGCATCTTTCGTTTAGTTCTTGAACCGCGCGTCTATCGATCGGCGGAGTTCATTCGACCGCAGAGCGCCAGAGCGCGACAGCCGGCCAGCCGGCGACATAAAGATCGGTGGGATGATGAGCTTGATGCAGACGAACTGTGCGTCGGAGATCCGTCATCCTCAGAATGGACGCGAGCATTTCTTTTCGCGCGCCATGCGCCGCCTGACCTGGCGGAGACGCCGCGACGAAACCCTTCCCGCAAGAGCTGCCTCGAAAGGCGCCGCGACACCGAAGACAGTCGATGAGATATTGCGTCCTTGCCGGGCGGTTTTCGTCACCCTTGGCCTGTTCAGCGCCATCATCAATATTCTGGTGCTTACCGGGCCGCTCTACATGCTGCAGGTGTACGATCGCGTGCTGACCAGCGGTCAGGTCGAAACCCTGCTGATGCTGACCGCGATCGCGATCGGCTGCCTTCTGTTTCTGGGGATTTTCGAAGCGCTTCGCAGTGCGATGGCCACTCGGATGGGCTGCTGGCTGGCCGAGTGGCTTGGCCCGCTGTGCCTGGCGGCAGAAGTACGTCGCGGGCTGAGCGAGAACTCGCGCGACGCACGCTCGCTGGGCGATGTGAGCCGGATCCAGGGATTTCTATCGAGCAACAATCTCTCGGCGTTTTTTGACGCGCCATGGGCGCCGATCTTCGTGCTCCTCGTCTGGCTGCTGCACCCATATCTCGGCATGGTCGCCCTCAGCTCGGCGATCGCGCTGTTTCTGCTCAGCCTTGCGAACGAAAAAGTCACGCGGAGCATCGTTCAAAACTCATCGCAATCTCAGGGCGCGGCGATGGCGGTTGCTCAAGAGATGGTGCAGAACTCGCGCGAGCTGCGGTCGCTGGGCATGGAGCGTGAGCTGACCCGGCGGTGGCGCGGCCACCAGCTATCCTCGATGTTCTCCGCCCGTCAGGTCGGCGAGCGCGGCGGCGTCATCGTCGCAATCTCAAAGTTCGTCCGGATGGCGGTGCAGATTGCGATCCTGGGCACGGGGGCGATGCTGGTGCTGGCGGGTGAACTGACGCCGGGCGGCATGGTCGCGGCGTCTATTCTGTTGGGCCGCGCGCTCGCACCGGTGGAACAGGCGATGAGCGCGTGGCGCGCCTTCGTCAATGTCCGCCTGGCGCATCAGCGCATCAAGGATCTGCTCCGCGCCTACCCCGACCCCGGCGAGAAATCAGCCCTACCGGCGCCGCGCGGCGAACTGGTCGTGGACCGTGTCTCCGTCGCGGCGCCAGCCGGCGCGCAGCTTCTCCTCAACAACATTTCTCTGCATGTCTCTCCAGGCGAGGCGCTCGCGATCATCGGGCCGTCCGGCGCTGGAAAATCCACCCTTTGCAACTTGCTTGTCGGCGGCGGCGGCGGCCGCAAGGCCGGCGAGATCCGCCTCGACGGCGCGCGGCTCGAGAGTTGGGACGAAGATCAGCTCGGCGGCGCGATCGGCTATATGAGCCAGAAGGTGCATCTGTTTTCCGGCACGATCCGCGAGAACATCGCGCGGTTCCGCGAAACCTCGCCAGAGGAAGTGGCGGATGCGGCGCAACTCGCCGGCGCCCACGAGATGATCATGCGGCTGCCGCGCGCCTACGACACGAAGATCGGTCCCGGCGGCCTCAACCTTTCGGGCGGCCAGGCGCAACGCATCGGACTGGCGCGGGCGATCTTTGGGAACCCGTCGTTTGTGGTGCTCGATGAGCCGAACTCGAACCTCGACAACGAGGGCGAGATGGCGCTGGTCGAGTCGCTGCGCAAACTCAAAGAGCGCGGCGTCACGGTCGTGATCGTCGGTCACCGCGCCTCAACGATCGAAGAGGCCGACAAGGTGCTGCTGCTCAACCGCGGCGTCGTCGCCGACTATGGTCCGCGCGATCATGTTCTTTCGCGTCTGCAGCGCGGCCGTCCGGAGGCGAGCCAAGCAGAGGCGGCTCCGCACGGGGCGCAGCAACAGCGTCAGGCGCAATCGGTGAATGAGACCGCGGCATCCCCGCCCAACCCAGCGCGCTCGCCCCAGACCGAGCCCGTGCGGCACGCAGACAAACCTTCCTCGCCGGATCCGGGTCAAACACGGTGTGCGGATGCAGGGCTCGCCGCGCAGCAAACCCCACAGAATCTCGCAGATCCGGCGAGCATGCAGACCTCGAAAGTCTCTGACTTCGACGTACGCCCCAAGCCGACCGCGCCCTCAGAACCGCCTGTTCGCCCCAAACCGCCCGAATTGGAGCCGGCGACCAAAGTCGCGCTAACCGCTTGCGCGGCGGAGCTGAAACGTCTGGTCGACGCGAAGTCCAACGACGGCATCCGGTTGACGGACGGTTTCGCCAATCGCCTCCGCGCCTGGGGGGAGCGTTCGACGCGGATGCTCTCGACGCCGGACGACGACAACACGATCGACGCCGAAGCTGTCCTTGTCCCGATTGAAAACCCGGGCGATCGAGCCGGCGACCTTTCCGGGCGAAAGAACCGTCCCGACGAGGAGAGAGGCCAATGACCCCTCCAGATCTCCAACCGAGCAAAACGCACGTCGCCGAAAGCGGCAAATCCGATCCGGCCGAAACGAACCCAGCGATGGCGGCCCGCGCCGAGGAGAGAGCGCGCTCTGGCGAACCGCCGATCGCTGCGGCGGCGGATATGGCTGCGGACTACGCCGCCGGCCGCCATCTGAGAGATGTCGACGCCTCAACCGATCTGAGAACGCGGTTGCGCATGTTGCGGCATTTCGGACTGGCCGCAGCCTTCGCCCTGATCGGAGGTTTCGGCTTCTGGGCCGCGACAGCGCCTTTGGCCGGCGGCGCGGTCGCCGAGGGAGAAGTGCAGCCAGAAGGAGATCGCCGCGTCGTTCAGCACCTCGAAGGCGGCGTGATCCGTGAGATCTTTGTCCGAGAGGGCCAGGCCGTCGACGCCGGCGAGCCGCTTTTGCAAGTTGAGAACCTGAAAGCCAAAGCGAAAGCCGCCGCCCTGATGGGTCGTCGCGCTTCATTACTGCTCGAGCGGGAGCGTCGGTTGGGCGAGCTCGCGTTGATCCGGGGCGATCACCCTCAGGGCATCGCCGCCTTTATCGTAGCGGGCGACGCGGCAAGCGCTCTGGAGGAGCTGGAACTCAGAACGGCGCCGCTGGCCGAGGCTCGGCTGCGGGAGACGTTTGACCGGCAGCATGAGCTTATAAAGAGCCGCGAGAACAGTCGCCGGATGCGAGCCGCAACGATCGATGAGCGCGTGCGCGGCTACCAGGAACGCATCCTAGGCGCGAAGAGCCGCGTGAACAGCCTTGAGGAGCGGATCGTTTTGCTCGACGAGGAACTCGCGGCAAAACGTATCCTGGCGGAGAAAGCGCTGATCGCGCCTTTGCGGCTGCTGGAGATTGAGCGTCGTCGATCAGAACTGGTCGGCGCCCGCGACGGCGGCCTGGCCGATATAGGTCAGGTGTCGCGGCAAATCTCAGAGTCCCGGCTGGAATTACAGGCGCATGAATCCTCGCTCGCCGAAGAGCACGAAGAACGTCTCGCAGCGATTGAAGAGGAGCTTATCGACGTAAGCGAACGGCTTGCGGCGGAACAGGACATCATAGACCGGGCGACGGTTCGGGCGCCGACTGCAGGCCGCGTTTTCAACCTCGCCTACAAAACCGAAGGCGGCGTCGTGTCTCCCGGCGCGGAGATCCTGCAGATCGTTCCGATGGACGAACAGCTGATCGTCACCGCCAAGATTTCTGTCGTCGACGTCGATATTGTCGAGACGGGGCAGACGGCGCGCGTCCGCTTTTCCGCGTTTCCGGCGCGAACCGTCCCGGAAGTGGAGGGCGAGGTCCTCGCCATATCCGCTTATCGCAAGATGGACGAGGCGTCTGGAAAGGTTCACTACGAAGTGCGCGTGGGCGCCGACCTCGGGGCCCTCACGCAGATGGAGCCGCCGCTGACGGTCGTTCCTGGAATGCCCGCGGAAGTTCTGATCGTCACCGAGACCCGGACGCTGCTCGACTATCTTCTAGAACCGATCGAGAGCGCGATCCGGCGCGGCATGCGGGAGACCTGAGATGACCGCGCCAAGCCAAATCCTCCAAAGTGTGATTCGAATCACACTTCTCCGACCCGGGGGGTCGAAAAGACGTCAGCCCACCGGCGCTGAAGACGTTTTGTTACATTGTTCACGAAATGCGAGATGTGTATTATTCCACAGAAGTGTGAGAATCCACCGAACTCGCTCCGCCCGACAACTACAATCGCGTGCTGAAAAACCCATGGATTTCAATCTGAATAACGGACATTTTGCTGATCGATCCACTCGCGCTGCAACTATTTCGGTCATTTCTTCAAGGATCTCAGTGATTTTGTCCCACTTCTGGAAGAGGAAGGATCTTGCTTTCGCTCAACCACTCCAAGGTCTGAGCCCGCTTTGGCGACCATCCTGCGAGATTGTTGTGGAAAAAAGTTTCACCGAGGCATCAATTTCAGCTAAAGTTAACCAACATCCAAAGTTGAATTACGAATGTAGTAAAAACGTGATCCGTAGAATGATTGCGAAACAATTTCGTATTTTGAATGGAGGGGGCAAGTGAAGGCCGCAAAGAACAGCGTTCTTCTAGTTGACAACTCGCCATTGCGGCGAGCCGCCCTTCACTCGTTCTTGCTTGGCTGGCTTATAAATTCCGAAACTGAAGTACTCGATTTCGATGTGCCTGATGCGTCAGATCACTTGGAAGTCGACGACGGGCAACAGCTCATTCTCCTCAGCGTCGGCGGCAGCTCGCTCGAAGATACACAGAACAAACAATCCGTTCGGATGCTGCGCGGCGTCGCCCCCGACACGCCTTTGGCGATCATCGGCGAGCGCGAGGACGCGGACGAAACGCTTGCAGCTCTCCGCCTTGGGGCCGCAGCCTACCTCCCGACCTCGCTCGATACGGATTTCGCGGTGCACTGCCTGAACTTCCTCCGCCATGGGGGATCCTACTTCCCGCCCACGGCGCTTCAGGCGGCGGTAGAGCGATACAGCGGAGATTCCGGCGGGTCCGGCGAACCGGCTCGCACCCCGGCGCCCAAGTCCGACGCGAACAGAGCCGCCGGACCGGTCAAGCGGCGTCCGAAACAAGAGACCGCGCCCACGACGTTTGACGTCCATGCCCAACGTCTGCGCGACGCGCCGGAAGGCCCGATGAATCCGGCGCGATCCGATCTCAATATACCGTGCCAGCGACAGAAAACCGATCGCATACCCGTTTGGCGCGCAAGCGAAAACTCTTTACCGGAAAGGCCTTGCGCCGCACGGAAAGACGAATTGCGAGACGCTTTGGAAGATGAATTCGACGATATCGCAGAGGAAGAAGAGGCTCTGGAGATAGAGCCGGCGCCGTGTTCGCTCACGCCGGCTGAGAGCAAGCTGAAGCACGAAATCTCGACGCTGACGAACCGGCAGCAAGAGGTCTTGCGGCTTTTGATCAAAGGCGCGGCGAACAAGCAGATCGCCAGAAAGCTCTCGATGACGGAATCAACAGTGAAAGTGCACGTGCACCAGATCATCAAGAAGTTTGGCGTGAACAACCGAACGGAAGTTGTCGCCAAACTCTACCAGGCTGCGCCCACCGCTGAGCTGATCTCCTGAGCGCCGAAAAGTCGCTGAAAAGCTCGCAGGCGAATTCACCACGAATTCAAACATCGCCCGCCACGCCATAACTCGGCGCTTGCGACGGATCGAGGGCGCGCGTGACGTAATCACCCAGCTGTGGCTTGTATATATCCCATATCCTGGCGAGTTCTTCGATTGGATCGTCATCGCTCCAGTCGACCCGCAGATCCGCAACCGGCCACGGAACGTCGTGCACCAGCTTCATCCCAGCGGAGTGAACCGGTCCCGCCTCGCCGCCAGCCGATAGGGCAGCCTTCATTACGGCAATCAGCCGATCCCCCAGATGGCCCGAAGACTCGGCAAACGAATCCACCATCGCCTGCGGCACGTTCTCGCTGGCGAGGAGGTTCCCGCCGCAGGCGACGTCAGGTCCCTTCGCCTCAGCCCAAACCCCAAGCGCGTTCGCGCCCGAATGGATCGCAGAGCCGCCCGCCGTATCAACCGCCAACACCTGCCGATACGCCATGTGCTCGCTGGTTCGAACCAGAATTTCGACGGCCTCGGCGGCGCTGGCGCCATGGGCCATCAGTTCGAGCGCCCGGGGGCCAAGGGTCGGATCGGTGACGTTCTGGCTCGCGACTGCTCCGACCCCGGCCTGGGTGTAGGAACATCTCGCGGCGACCGCTGGCGAGGAGGAAGAAACCGCAAGCCCAAACATTCCAGTGTCTGCGCAACGGGCTACAATCGAGAACGTCATTGGAAACCCTTCGAGAGTTCAGGGAGCGAGCTTGGCGCCGAGATAGCGATGGAAATCCGCGATGGTGCCTTCCATGTCCCCTGGCGCCAAAGGTCCGTCCGCAGCGAACCGCGACCGAAAACCCTTCTGGGTCGCCTCGAGCTTGGCGCGATCCTCCGCGTTCACGTCGGACCAAAGCGTGATCCGCTCGGCGATCTCCTCGTCGGAAAAATCATCCGCATAGACCGACGCCGTCCAACGCACCCGCACGGCCTCGGGCCCCTCCGGCAGCAGACAGAGCGAGACCAGCAAACTGGCCGATTGCGAGGCGACGTGACACGGAAACACGCTGAACAGGGTCGAGCGATGGCGCTGTTCAGCGGTCAATTCCGGCGCCCCTTTTCCGCGGGCCGGAACATCGGCGGGGTAGTTGGCGACATAGCCCGTGTACCCATCGCCGCCGTCGAACTTTTTGCTCAGGCCGGTCGGCGTCACCCAATGCTGCGTCTCCGGAGGCACGACCTAGAGGTGGGACGCCTCCATGAAATTCTCGACGAGGCATTTCCAGTTCGTCGCCCAAACCTCTTCAGCGCTGTGAACGCACCGCATCTCTTCGGTCCGATAGTTCTGCAGAATGTCTGACAGGCCCATTAGCCTCGGCGCCATCGGCGCGGCCTCGCCGTCCAGGTTCACATAGACGAACCCGGCCCAGATCTCGGATCGGTGTCGAGGCAGGCCGCAAAGATCCTGGGCCCGCTTTTTCGGCATCCGTGGGGTCGCGCGCAGCGCGCCATCAAGGCCGTAACTCCAGGCGTGATAGGGGCAAACGAACTTCTTGGCGTTGCCGGAACCGCTCGCGACGGGACTGCCGCGGTGTCGGCAGATGTTCGCGAGCACGTGCACGTCGCCGTCATTGGCTCGGGTCACCAACAAGGGTTCGTGCATGGCCTGAACGGTAAAGTAGTCCCCGACATTCGGGATCTCGTCCGCACGTCCGAGACAAAGCCACTCGCGCGACAACAGCCGCTCGGCTTCATCCTGAAAATGATCCGGATGGGAGTAAAGCGCGCCAGAAAGCGTGCGTTCAGTTCCCGTGGCGCGATCGCGAAGCTCGTCGACGAAGTCCATACGAGACGACCTCCTTGCCCAGCGCGCCGCGATCAGCCAGCGCTTTCCGCATCCGACTGCTGGACGAAAAAGCTGGCCCCCTTTGGATATTCTGGCATGCGCATCTCGAACGGCGTCGCACGCACAGCGTTCGGATCGTCGCCGACGACCATCATGCCCATATGTTCGGACGGCACCGGGTTCGGCGAAAGCGCCGCCGCATCCGCCGCGGCGAAGTTGCAGATGAACAGAGTGCGCGGAGCGTTGCTGTTGTTGGCGGTCGATGCATGGAGCGCGCGAACGTGCATCAGGCAAACCGACCCCGCCGGGCCTTTCGCGTAGACGACGTCGCGTTCCGCCGCCGCGGACACCTCGGCGTCGACCGCCCCGACAAAACGATCGTCTCGCCAGTGGGAGTGAATCGGGCCTTTGTGCGAGCCGCGCGCGACCCGCAGCGGACCGTTCTCGTCGGTCACGTCGTCCAGAAACATCAGAGCTGTGATCTGATCGTCGTTGCTGTGCGGTGTGAAGGCGAAGTCCTGATGCCATTCGACGACCGTCGGCGTCTTGGGCAGCTTCGAGTTCAGTTTGCCGTGATGGAACCGAATGGGTCGATCGAAGAGCTCTCCGCACATCTGCGGGACGCGGGAATTGCGTACAACCGTCAAAAACGCGTCAGAGACTTCCGTCGGCGAAGAGACGCGTCGCAGCGCCGGATGTTCGTTGGTGTGGCTTGGATCCATGTCAAAGCGCGGCCGGCCGTCGATCATGGCCCCATAGGCCGATGTTTCGGCTCTGCTTTCCTCGACCCAGGCGCTGAACTGAGCCCGGCATGCAGAGAGCTCCTCAGGCGTCAAAGCGTTCTCGACCGTCACACAGCCATCTGTCCAAAACGCGTCCTGCTGAGTTTGCGTCAAAAGCGGCATATCAGTCCTCCGGAATAACTGCGGTCGCTTCGATTTCGACGAGCCATTCCGGACGCGCAAGCGCCGAAACCACAAGCCCGGTCGAGACCGGAAACACACCCTTGGTGTGCTCTCCAATGGCCAAGTAGACTGCCTCGCGATGCCGGATGTCTGTCAAATAAACGACCAAACGGCATATGTGCGACATCTCCGACCCGGCTTCGGTCAGCAGCATGCGAATGTTCTCCATCGCCTGATGCGCCTGCGCTGCGGGATCGCCCACGCCAACCGACGCCGATGTCTCGAGGTCCTGGCCGATCTGGCCGCGGACGAACACCATCGTTCCGCGCGCCGCCACAACCTGGCAAAGATCGTTATCGAGCCGTTGCTCCGGATAGGTCTCTTTGGTGTTGAACTTGCGGATGCGCTGATGCGCCATTTCGGAAACTCCGGTTTCTTGCGGTTTCTCACGAGCCGATCGACGCGCGCTCTTCGGCAGAGCGATAGGCGAGGTAGTTGCGCTGGATCGTGATCTGATCAGCAATGAACTTGGCGTCGTGCCAGACGCCCCAGATGAAGGAGGAGCCCCGCCGAGAGAGCCAAGGCAGCCCCAGGAAATAGACGCCTGGCTCCGCCGAGACGCCGCGTTGATGTTTGGGTTTTCCGTCCTCATCAAACGCGTCGACATTCAGCCAGCTATAGTCCGGCGAATACCCGGTGGCCCAGAGGATCGTATTGATCCCCACGTCGGCGAGGTTCAGCTCGAGAATTGGCTCGGTGACGCAGGCTGGATCGGGGGGAAACGCCCGCGCCTCCGGCTCTTCGGGCAGATCGAGCCCGTTTCGGTCGACATAGGCGTCGGCCTCGTCGAGCACTGAAAGGTAGTTTCGGTCTCCATAGCGGAGATTGTCAGCGAGATCCGGGGCGAACCGGAGCACTCCAGCGTCATACGACGCGGTCATCCCCACAAGCGTGGCACCCTGCTCCGCTAGACGGCGAAACTCAACTGTTTGTCCGCCATAAGCGCCGCTGACGGCGATCGTGACATGCTCCGCGCCTGCTTCGCGCGCTGGCGCGTCCCATTTGCCAAGGACGCCGAGCCACCAGCAGTAGTCTCGGCCGCGGTAACTCCGCGGCGGACGATCATGTGGCCCGACAGACAGATAAACTCGGCGGCCCGACCGTAGAAGTTCGTCGGCGATCTGTGCGCCAGACGCCCCTGCGCCCACGACAAGCACCGCGCCGTCTTTCAGTTGCTCCGGGTTTCGATACTCCGCTGAATGGAACTGAGCGACCCCGGCGCTCTCCGGCACCAGATTCGGAAACACCGGCGTCTGGAACGGCCCAGTGGCCGCGACGATGAACTTCGCGTCAATCTGGCCTTCGCTTGTCTCGACCTGAAAGCCGGCGCGGTCTTCGTGACGACGCACCGAGATCACCTCGACGCCACACCTGATGGGCGCGTCGAATTTCTCCGCATAGGCCGCGAAGTAATCCGCCACCGCCTCCTTTCCCGGGAACTCGTCTGGGCCGCAGGCGGAGAACTCCATGTTGGGGAAGCGATCGTGCCAGGCGGGTCCGTTCGCCACCAGCGAGTCCCACCGCCCCGAGCGCCACCGTTCCGCGATCCGGCCGCGCTCCAGAACCAGATGCGGCGCGCCAGCTCTGGACAGATGTTCGCTCATCGCGACGCCAGCCTGTCCGCCGCCGACGACAAGGGTTTCGACTTTTTCAACTGGCATTGGATATCCGAGATCGCTGATCTACGAAACTTCACCTGAAACGGAAGAGTTTTTCAATCTCCTCGGATCGTCCAAATCCGCTATTGCGCACTGTAACGTTATAACATAACAGAAACGCCTCTTCCGGCGAGCAGACACGATGAGCAAACAAGGCGAACAGATGCGGTCTAATGTGCTGCGCGTTCTCAGACAGCGCGACGCGCCCATGTCCGCCTACGATCTATTGAGAGAGCTGCAAAGCGACGCCCCGCGACTGGCGCCGACCACGATTTATCGTGCGCTGGAAAAACTCGTGGAACGCGGCAGCGTCCACCGTCTCGAGTCGCTCAACGCCTTCATGGCGTGCCGGTGCGAAGGGCCGGTGGATATGTCGGTTCTGGCGATCTGCGATGATTGCGGCGCCGTCGAAGAGAACCTCGCGACGTCTGTCCACGAGCAACTGTCGAACATCGCCAGCCAATCGGGTTTCGAGCCGGGCCGGCGCGTCGTCGAGATCCACGGCCGATGTGCGTCCTGCACGGTCGATGAGGTCCACTCATGAACGAATCCGGGATAAGCTCAATTCGACTTCTGCTTCTTGGCGCCGGTCCGCGGCTCGCCGGGGCCGCCCTTGTCATTGCCGCGCTCTGGGCGGGTTTCTTTTGGGCGATCGCGACACCGGGGGCGTTATGACAGCAGCCGTCGTCTTTCAGGACCTCACGCTGGGATACGAGCGTCTTCCCGCCGTTCAGAACCTTCAGACGGAGATTGCGGACGGAAGCCTGACGGCGATCGTCGGCCCGAACGGCGCGGGAAAGTCTACTCTTCTAAAGGGGATGACGGGAGCGCTGGCGCCGCTGGCGGGCAATGTTTCGTTCGAGGCGCTGCGCCGGGACGACATCGCCTATCTGCCTCAGCAATCCGACATCGATCGAAGCTTTCCGCTGACGGTGATGGATCTGGTCGCCATGGGGCTGTGGCGCGAGATCGGTCCGTTTGGACGCATAAGCGGGCGTCACCAAGATCGGATCGCGTCGGCGATCGCCACTGTCGGCCTCACGGGTTTTGAGACCCGTCCAATCGGTTCTTTGTCCGGCGGACAGATGCAGCGAACGCTGTTCGCGCGCCTCTTGTTGCAAGACGCGCGGCTGGTGCTGCTTGACGAGCCCTTCGCCGCAATTGACGCCAAGACCATGGACGATCTGATCAGCGTTGTGCGCAGATGGCATGGCGAAGGCCGTACGGTCCTGGCCGTGTTGCACGACGCCGAAACCGTCAGCGCGCATTTCCCACAGACCCTGATGTTGGCGCGCGAGCTGGTCGCGCATGGCCCGACAGAGAAGGTTCTGACCGTTGAGAACCAATTTCGCGCACGGCAGAAGTGCGAGGCCTGCGTGGGCCCGACGCATACCTGTGGTCGAGCCGCCGCATAATGTGGGATCTGTTTTTCCAACCGTTCGCCGACTTCGGCTTCATGCGCCGCGCGCTTATGGGCTGCTTCGCGATTTCGATCGGGGCGACGCCCGTCGGCGTCTTTCTGATGCTGCGCCGCATGAGCCTGACCGGAGACGCGATGGCGCATGCGATCCTGCCGGGGGCCGCGGTTGGGTTTCTCGTCTCCGGCCTGTCTTTGGGGGCGATGACGATCGGTGGACTGATCGCCGGAATGGCCGTCGCGCTGCTGTCGGGCTTCGTCACGAGGGTCACAGCGCTGCGCGAGGATGCAAGCCTCGCGGCGTTCTACCTGATCTCTCTGGCGCTTGGGGTGCTTATCGTCTCCACGCGCGGCAGCAACGTCGACTTGATGCACGTGCTCTTTGGCACGGTGCTCGCCCTCGATAACGCCGCCCTGATCCTGCTTTGCTCGATCGCCAGCGTGTCCGTTCTGACCCTCGCCGTTTTGTTCCGACCGTTGGTGTTGGAATGCGCCGACCCGCAGTTCCTCCGCTCGGTGAGCGGATTTAGCGCCGTGACGCATTTCACGTTTTTGACGCTGGTCGTGCTGAACCTGGTCGGCGGCTTTCATGCGCTGGGCACGCTGATGGCGGTCGGGATCATGATCCTGCCGGCCGCCGCGGCGCGGTTCTGGGCCGTCAGCATCGGCGGCATGATCGCAGCCGCAATCGCCGTGGCCATGCTCTCCAGCCTGATCGGGCTTTTGCTTTCCTACCATTACAGCCTGCCGTCGGGGCCGGCGATCATTCTCGTAGCCGGTGTGTTCTACGGGGTGTCGCTGGTCGCCGGTCCGGTGGGCGGCCTTGTCGCGCGGGGATTGCCGCGCCGCTCTCTCGAGATCTGAAAGGACACCGCATGTTCTCCCGTCGACTTCTGCTTGGTTCCGCCACAGCGCTTGCGGCGCTGTCGCTGAGCGCTCCCAATCTGACGCAGGCCGATGAGCCGACCCGCGTCGTCGCCACGTTCTCTATCCTGGGCGACATGGTCCAGCGCATCGGCGGCGAGCACATCGCCCTGACGACGTTGGTCGGCCCGAATGGCGACGCCCACGTCTACCAGCCGAGCCCTGCCGACGCGCGCGCGGTCAGCGAAGCGCAAGTACTGATCGAAAACGGTCTGGAGTTCGAAGGCTGGCTCGGCCGTCTCGTCGAAGCGTCGGACTTCAGCGGAGTGCGCGTTATGGCGACAGATGGCGTTGAGCCGATTGCGTTCGATGACGGCCACGATGACCACGGCGAAGACAAGCATGACGATCACGATGATCACGGTCACGACGATCATGCCGAGGACAAGCATGACGACCACGGCCACGAAGGCGGCCATGGCCACGGCGCACATGCGTTCGAGTGGGCGGGCCTGTTCGAACTCGAAGCGGGAACCTACACGTGGTCGTTTGCAAAAGTAGGCGGCGACTACGCAGACCCGGCGATGAAGATGGTGATCCTGTCCGCGGATGACATCGAAGCCGTTGAAGAGACCGCGGAAGACCTGCTGGAAGCCGATGCTTCGGAGACGAAAACCCACGGCGACGCTCTCGCTGCGAAAGAGGCGGCCTACGCCTTGACCTTCGATGCGGCTAAAGAGGTTACCACGTTTACAGTTACGATTGCTGACGCCGGCAAATTCGCGTTCTTCACCGAACACATGCCATTCGAGTTCGAAGCGAATGAGCACTTCTTCAAGGACGCCTCCGGCGCAGATGTCGAGCCGATCGCTCAGGAGCCGGATGTTGATCACGGCGATCATGGCCATGGCGGTCATCACGGCCACGATCACGGCGCGTTCGACCCGCACGCGTGGCAAAGCCTAGAGAACGCCGTGATCTATGTGGACAACGTGACCGAGGCGCTGGCGAAGGCGGACCCCGCCAATGCGGCATCGTTCTACGAGAACCGCGCCGCTTACGTGGCTGAGATCGAAGCGCTGCAGGCCGACGTCGTCGCAATGGTCGCGGAGATCCCCGAAAACAAGCGCACGGTCGTGACCTCGCATGACGCGTTCGGCTATTTCGCGGACAGCTACGGTTTGACATTCGCGGCGCCGCAAGGCCTCAGCACCGAGAGCGAAGCTTCGGCCAAGGATGTTGCGGAGCTTATCAAACAGATCCGCAAAGAGAGCATTTCAGCAGTGTTCGTCGAGACGATTACGGACAACCGCCTGCTCGAGCAGATCGCGAACGAGACCGGCGCAGCCATTGGAGGCACGCTGTACTCCGACGCGCTGTCAGACGCGGACGGCCCTGCGCCCACCTATCTCGACATGATGCGCCACAACGCGACGACCATTTCCACAGCGCTTGGATCGTGAGAGCTACACGATGGATGTGACCGAAGAGCGGCTTCCCGTAACGGTTCTTTCCGGCTTTCTCGGCGCTGGTAAGACAACGCTCTTGAACCGCGTGTTGAACAACCGTGAGGGTCGCCGCGTCGCGGTGATCGTCAACGACATGTCCGAGGTGAACATCGACGCCGATCTGGTGCGCGCTGACACGGAGCTCAGCCGCACCGATGAAACCCTGGTCGAAATGTCGAACGGCTGCATCTGCTGCACGCTGCGCGACGACCTGCTGGCGGAAGTCCGGCGTCTCGCGGCCGAGGGCCGGTTCGATTATCTGCTGATCGAGTCCACCGGCATCTCGGAACCGCTGCCCGTCGCGGCGACGTTCGAGTTCCGCGACGAGGAAGGTGAAAGCCTGTCCGATGTCGCCCGGCTCGACACCATGGTGACGGTCGTGGACGCGGTGAACTTGCTCCGCGACTACTCGAGTCACGACTTTCTGCGCGATCGGGGCGAGACCCTCGGCGAGGAAGACGACCGCGCCCTGGTGCATCTGCTGACCGACCAGATCGAGTTCGCCGACGTGGTGATCCTCAACAAGGTGGCCGACGCCGAACCGAGCCAGGTCGACGCGGCGCGCAAGATCATCCGCAGCCTCAACGGCGATGCGCAGATCATCGAGACCAACCATTCGCAGGTCTCGGCGGATACGATCTTGAGCACGGGTCTGTTCGACTTCGAGAAGGCGCATGAGCATCCGATGTGGGCGAAGGAGCTCTACGGATTCGCCGATCACGCGCCCGAGACCGAGGAGTATGGCGTCACCAGCTATACCTATCGCGCGCAACGGCCTTTCGATCCGGAGAAGATCAAGGCGGTTCTCAACGGCGCCATGCCGGGCGTGATCCGCGCCAAGGGGCATTTCTGGATCTCGACGCGTCCGGATTGGGTGGCGGAGTTCTCGCTGGCCGGCGCGCTGTCGAGCGTTCAACCGCTCGGCACATGGTGGGCGGCGGTGCCGAAGGAGCGCTGGCCCGACCACGAGAGCGCGCGGAGCTACATCGAAAAGCACTGGGTCGAGCCTTGGGGGGACCGCCGTCAAGAGATTGTCTTCATTGGCGCCGGCATCGACTGGACACGGCTGAAGGCACGGCTCGATGCCGCGCTGGTACAAGCCTCGCAGGACAAGGATCCAGCCAACCTGCCAGATCTGCCGGATCCGTTCCCGGTCTGGCGCCGTGCGGAGCCGACAGAATGACCGCTGCCGAGAAACTCGCCTCGGACGCTGCGATCGGAGTGGCCGTCGCCGACGCCCTCGAAGGCCTGTCGAGCATTCACGACCCCAGCTGCGGCGCCGTGGTCTGGCGGCGCCAGCCATTGCAGAGCTTTCAGAGCTGGATCGACAGCCTCGACCCGGAACGACTGCCCCATGCGAGGGTCGTCGTACAGCCTAACGCAGTTGGTGAAGCTGTTCGTCACAGCTGCGATCTCGCCGAAACGCCCGATTGCGCCGAACGCGATCTTCTGATCGACGACATCGCGGCGCTGGCGCACGGCTTCGGCGCGATTTCGAGCGCTGAGTACTTGCGTCTGCGGCTCGACGTCGTCAGCACCAACGCCTGTCGGAAGTTCCATATCGACTCCGTGACGTCTCGACTGATCTGCACCTACCGCGGAACCGGAACGCAATACGGCGTCTCGCCGGACGGCTCTGATCCTACCCGCGTTTTCACCGCCCCCACCGGCGCGCCGATCGTGCTTCGTGGAACGCTGTGGCCGCAGACACCGCCGACGGGTCTGCTTCACCGGTCGCCGCCCATCGCAGGAACTGGCGAGACGCGGCTTCTGCTCGTTCTCGACCCGATGCAATCCGCGGCTGAAGACCCGGAACACGTCTTCCACTAGAAAAAAATCGGAGGAACTTACCCATGAAGACCCGCGCCGCCATAGCCTGGGAGCCAAACCGCCCGCTTGAGATCGAAGAGATTGATCTCGAAGGTCCAAAGGATGGCGAGGTCTTGGTTCGGATTGTGACGACCAGCTTGTGCCATACGGACGTTTTCACACTGTCAGGTGAAGACCCAGAGGGGCTTTTCCCATGTGTGCTGGGCCACGAGGCGTGCGGCGTCGTCGAGGAGGTCGGCAAAGGCGTGACGTCGGTCGTTCCCGGCGACCATGTGATCCCGCTCTATGTTCCCGAAGATCCCGAGTGCCCCTACATCAAATCGGGCAAGACCAATCTCTGCCAGACGATCCGGAAGACGCAGGGAGCCGGGGTGATGCCCGACGGAACGTCACGCTTCTCGTACAAGGGCAAACAGCTCCTGCACTACATGGGCACCAGCACGTTCAGCGAGTACACGGTCCTGCCCGAGATTTCGATCGCCAAGATCTCAAAGGACGCGCCGTTGTCGAAGGCCTCGGTGATGGGCTGCGCGGTGCCGACCGGCATTGGCGCCGTCCGCAACACCGCGAAAGTCGAGGCGGGCGCCAGCGTCGCCGTCTTCGGTCTCGGCGCTGTGGGAATGGCCGTGATCCAGGGCGCCGTTCTCAACGGGGCGTCCCGCATTATCGGCATCGATGTCAATCCATCGAAATTCCCTCTCGCCAAGTCGCTGGGCGCGACGGAGTGCATCAATCCCAAAGACCCTGCGGCCCCGATCCAGGACGGTCTGGTCGAGATGACCACTGGCGGGCAGGACTACACGTTCGAGGCGGTCGGAAATGTCGATCTTATGCGGTCTGCGCTTGAGGCGTGTCACAAAGGGTGGGGCGAGTGCACTGTGATCGGCGTCGCCGGCGCCGGGCAGGAGATCGCCACGCGGCCGTTCCAGCTTGTGACCGGGCGCGTATGGCGCGGCACCGCCTTTGGCGGCGTGCGCGGGCGCAGCGAGCTGCCGGGCATGGTCGACGAATGGATGAGCGGGCAGTTTGATATCGACCCCTACATCACGCACCACATGGGCCATGACCAGATCAACACCGCCTTCGATCTGCTGAAGGCCGGCGAGTCGATCCGTTCGGTGATCCACTTCCGTGAAAAGGACACGATGACGGTGAACTCCCTGCCCGGGAAGATCATCACCGCTTGAGGGCGGAGACCGCCCAAGACGCCCGGCGCAGAAGGCGCCGGGTCCATCTGTTGCTTTGACGAGGCCTTCTGTTGCAGCGCATCCCCGTTACGATCCTCACCGGGTTCCTGGGGGCCGGGAAGACGACTGTTCTAAATCGTTTGATGGCGGAGCCAGGGTTTGGCGCCACAGCGGTTGTCGTGAACGAGTTCGGGGAAGCCGGGATTGACGGCGGTCTGGTCGCCCAAGCCGACGAACGCGCGTTTGCGATGTCGACCGGTTGTTTGTGCTGCACCGTGTCAGGGGATGTGCGACTGACCCTCTTGCGGTTGCTCGACGAAGCCGAGCGCGGCGTTGGTCCGAGTTTCGACCGGATCGTCATCGAGACGACGGGACTGGCCGATCCGCTTCCCTTGCTTCAGACCTTTATGACCAGCGACATCATCCTGGAGCGTTTCACGCTCAACGGCGTGGTGACAGTGGTGGACACAGTCAACGGCGCGGATGCGATTGAGCGATTTCCAGAGGCGCAACGGCAGCTTGCCGTGGCGGATCTGATCCTCGTCACCAAGTCCGATCTGGCGGAAGATCCGGCCTCGCGCCGCGACCTGGGCAAACTCAAAGCCGACCTCGCGCAACGAAACCCGAACGCGCAGCTGTTCGAGGTGGATGAGGCCACGCCCGAGATGGTGTTCTCGCTCGCGGCGTTTGATCCATCCGGCAAACCGCCGGATGTCCAAGACTGGCTGCGTTTTGACCGCCAGAGCGCTCATCATGACGGGTCTGACCATCATCACCACGACCACCATCATCACGACCATCATCATCATCACGACGTGAACCGGCATGGTGACACAGCGTCCGCCTACTGCTTCTCGGCAAGCGGGTCCGTCGATCCCTGGGCGCTCGAAGACGCCGTCAGGGCCCTGCAGTCGACGTTTGGCCGAAATCTTTTGCGCATGAAAGGCCTGGTGGAGGTCGAGGATCATCCCACCGAACCGCGCCTGCTGCATGTCGTCGGCCACATCTCGAGCCCACCGCGACTGCTCGACAGTTGGCCGGCAGGCGTCGAGGAGACCAGGATCGTGCTGATCGTTGGCGGACCAGGCCGCGACGAAGCGCCGAAGATGTTGAGCAGGCTCTTGCCAGAGCTGCACCCGTTCACGGCAGCCGCAGCAGCGAAAGAAGCCTCACAGGCCTGAGCTTCGCGCATTGGCTGTGTTGGTCTATCCGCAGTCAAACAAGATGCGCATCATGGCTTCGGGGGCTCCGGCGGCGCCGGTTCTTGACCTCATGTCCGGCGAACCGTCGAGTTCAAAGCAGTTCATGTCCGGCGTGGCCGAGGCAGGTTATATTGACCGCGCGCCAGCCGAGGCGGTCTTTAGAGAACATTGAGCGCGAGCCGCCTCGGAAGTAACCAGAACTGCAACGCCTCAAGGCGATTCTGATCAGAGAAGAATGCGAGTTGCCCATGCCGCCATTTGTCTTCAACACCGCAAGCTCGGTTGTCTTCGAGCCGGGGGCTAGTCGAAAACTCGCGGATCTTCTGGCGAACCGTCTGGGTCCGCGCCCCCTGTTCGTGACCGACCCGGGTTTGCGCCGGCTCGGTCTTTGCGATCCCGCAATCGCCTCTCTTTCCGATGCAGGTTACGAAACCACGATCTTCGACGCGGTCGAGGCGGATCCGTCGCGCGCGACTTTGGACGCCGCCGTCGCGGCCGGCCGAAGCGCTGGCGCGACCGGCGTCATCGGCTTTGGCGGCGGATCCTCGCTGGACGTCGCAAAGCTCGCAGCGCTTTTGCTGGGCTCGGACGAAGACCTCGACGCCGCATGGGGCGTCGCTCAGGCGAAGGGGCCGAGATTGCCGCTGGTGCTTGCGCCGACAACCGCCGGCACCGGTTCAGAGGTGACGCCCGTCTCCATCATCACCGTCGGAGACGAGGAGAAACGCGGCGTGTCGAGCCCGATCATCCTCCCCGACCTCGCCATTCTCGACCCAGAGCTGACATTGGGGTTGCCCGCGGACATCACCGCGGCGACCGGCGTCGACGCCATGGTTCACGCAATCGAGGCTTACGCTTCGAAAAACGCCAACAATAACCCGCTGTCGCAAATGTTGGCGCGCGAGGCGCTGCGGTTGCTTGGAGCCAATATCGAACGCGCGGTGTTTGAAGGCTCGGACCTGGAAACACGCAGCGCGATGCTGTTGGGCTCGATGCTCGCCGGCCAAGCCTTCGCCAATTCGCCGGTCGCGGCGGTGCACGCGCTGGCCTACCCGATCGGCGGGACCTTCCATGTCCCTCACGGTCTGTCGAACGCGCTGGTGCTGCCCCATGTGCTGCGGTTCAACGCGCCGGAGGCCGCACATCTTTACGCAGCGATTGCAGCGGACGCGTTTCCGCATTTAGATCGCGAGGAAGGTGCCCAAGCGCGCTGTGCGTCTTTCATCGAAGAGCTGGCGGCGCTATCGAGCAAGCTGGGTTTGGCGACCCGACTGCGCGATGTGTCGATCGGCGAGGACGACCTGCCGAAGATGGCGTCGGACGCGATGAAGCAACAGCGGCTGCTGGTGAACAATCCGCGCGAGGTCGCCGAGGCGGACGCGCTGGCGATCTATCGCGCCGCCTGGTGAGATCGACACTAAAGGGAGGCAGGACAATCTCTGATCGCAACTTTCAACCCATGACGAAAGCCGAAGTCATTGCGGCGCAGCGAGCCTGGGCGACATATGTCACAGAGCGTGACGTCGACAGGCTTTTGGACCTCTACGATTTTGGATCGCCTGACGAGCCGCTTCTGTTCAAGCCGACCCTGGCGGATCTGATCCGTCTGGACCGCGCCGGGGCGCGGTCGTACTTCGTTGGCGGAGATCCGAACTACCCCCACGACCAGGGTTTTCTGAACCGCGGCTGGAAACGGGTCGACTTCCAGAGCGCGGCCGGCCCGATCCTAAAGGCTGGCGGCCTCGGCTATAAGGACATGGGGCACTACACGTTCATCGACGGCGAAGGCAACGCAACCCGCGCCGACTATACGTTCGCCTACCACAAGCTCGACGAAAAGGTGCTCATCTCTCTGCATCATTCGTCGCTCACCTGGTTCCCCCCGGTCGAGAGTTGAGCGCGACCAGACAGCTGAGAACCGAGACGTGCGAGGTCGACGTCTCGGCGCTTGCCGCGACGATGGTCGGCGGCGTTGGCGCCGTCCCGCTCAAAAGGATGGACCAAGGACGCGCTTAGCGCCCAACACAACCGTGATGGGCGCCAGCTTTGGCGGAGATGCAGGCTGTCGCAGCAAGTTCGAGACCCCAGGCGACGCTGTCTGACAGCGTCGTCCTAGTCTGCCAGAAGATCGGCGCGGCGCGTCTCGATCGCATCGATAAACGCCGGCGCGTCAATGTTGGCGATGGGAATGCGGCCCACTGCAGGGCGGCGGAAGTCAATCCGGTCGACACGGGCGATCAGATCGGCGTTGTTCTCGACCGCCCCTTCCGTATTGACCCTCATCATGTCCGGATAGATCGGCGCGACCGAGCCCCAGTCCGCATAAGCGGTCAATCCAACATTGAGCGTTTGCGGCAAATCGGGTCGGATCATCTGATCCGCAACCGCCCAATCCGCCTCTCCCTCAGCGCGGTGCAGCAGTGTGAACAGCTCCGCGAGGCGTGCGCCGCGCAATTCGACCCATCCCGTTGGCGCTGGATGGATCTTTAGCGTCGAGAGTGAGTTTGTCGTCGTCTTGATCTCGAACTGCGGCGTCCCTGCCGGCGCCGACGTTCCGATCGAGAAGAACAGCCAGTTCTCACGACCCGGCGCCCAGGTCCCCACAGAGAATTCACGGGGCGCTCGAATGAAGAGACCCGCGAGCGAAAACAACGTTTGGGGAAGAGCTTCCTTGGTGCCCGCGACGTTGATGCGCGTCGTGACGATGAAGTCCCCGTCGACGGCTTTGTAAAGGTGCCCTCCGTGCAGTTCTTCAAACCAGCCGCCGGAGATGGGCTCCAAGACGAGGTTTCCGTCTTCGATCAGAGGCTCTCGCCACTTCGGGGTGAACCCTTCAGGCAAGTGCTCGGTCCACCCTACCAGCGACGCGTCGTCGTCAAAGCCTGTCGAGAGTGTTGAGAGGTCGTCGGCCGCGCTCGCCGTGGCGAGCATGGCTCCGGAGATGCAAACTGCAGTCAATAGTTGGCGCACGACGATGCTCCTTCTGGTCAGTCGTTGATTACAATCAGGGAATGCGCGCCCGGGCCGGTCGGGATCGAAAAGCCGGTCGGCACGAGCCGAGGGGGGTGTACGCCAGCGCGAACGACGCTCCAGAACTCCAAGGCGCTCTGCCGAGGCTCGGGTCCTTCGTATTCGAACACGCCCGCGACGACATGCGTGTCGTCAGCGTCAAACGCGACGCCTTCGGGTAGAATGCCCTCCATCTCCCAGTCGCCGAGATGGGTCATCTGCCCGCTGGCTTGATCAAAGCGCAGAAGACTGAGCGTCGAGAGGGTATAGCCAGGCTCATCCGACTCCAGCCATGTCTGCCCGATGTTCAGGGTGACGATAAGGTCCCCTGCGTTCGAGAAGGCGATGCTTTCAGCATGGCGTGGGACGGCGACGCCGCTCACAACCGTATGCCTTGGTTCGGCAGCTTCGAGCTCTGCAAGTCGGATCGAGGTCAACTGCGAGGCGGGCGCGTTCAAGTAAAAGCCGTCGACGTCCGGACCCCATTTGAGATCGTTCGAGACGAAGTACCGACCATCTCGCGAGAACTTGCCTGACATCGGCCATTTCGACGCGACGACAGGATTGCCCCATTGGCTCAGACCGATGGCCTCCCCGTTCTGGTTGCGTTGAACCCGATAGAACCTGAGCTGGTTCCTCAGAGCGAAAGTGACCGCCACGATATCAGCCGTCGGATGCCACTCTGCGTGATGCGGCAGAAGTCCATTATCCGGCAGTTCCGGGATCGCGCTGAGTCCATCCAAACTGACCAGCTTAGGCTCGCCAAACCGACCATTCTCAAACGTCAGCAACGTGATGGGCGTATCGGGTGTTTTTGTCGCGATCACCAGAGTGCGCCCATCGGGGCTGACGGAGACCCCCATGGGCCGCACGCCGACTTCGACCTGATCAATCACACGAGGAGCTGCGAGATCGCTGACGTCGACGGCGCGAAGCGTCGTTCCGGCTTGCAGGTCCCGGATCGTTTCATCGCCTGCTTCCTGCGGGGTGTGCGTTTCCGCGACGAAGATCGTGTCGCCATCCAGCGCGGCCGCAATCGAGTAGACAGGGTTGATGACCGTATTCGAGACCTCGATGCGTGACGTCGCCTCGCGACCCTCCAGCGGCAAACGGATCAACGCGAGCTCGTCCGGCCCCCTCTTTGGGCCGAGGCGGCCGTCGATATAAGCGTAGGCCCGCATATCGCCATCGGAGATCGCCGCGATGTATCGCCCGTCAAAATCGGGCGGTTCTTGCGCCGCGGCCCAATGGGTCGGAAAAACGAACGCCACCGCAAACGCCAAAAGTCCGGAACTGGTCCTGCGCACTAGATCGTCCTCTCGTTCCTGTCCTTCCGCGAGAGATCTGTTGCCAGCGCCGCCTCACTCAATATCTTCAAATGATAAGTTCGATAACTCGGAGTTATTGATATGCCGGATCTCATCGATCATGCGGCGTCGGTCGCCTTGGCCGAAGAGCAGCACTTTGGACGGGCGGCCAAGCGCCTCGGGATCTCGCAGCCGGCATTGACCTCGCGCTTGCGTCGGCTCGAGGCGGCCGTGGGCGCGCGACTGTTCGAACGCAGCCGAAGCGGGGTGCGTCCAACGCCTGCCGGCGCAGCGTTTATCGAAGGGTCGCGACGAACGCTGGACGCCGCAGACGCGTCCGTTGAAGCAGCGCGCGCCGCACAAGACGGATTTGGGGAAATGCTGCGGGTCGGCTTCACGCAAATCGCGGCTCACCAGGTTATGGCGCCGATCCTGAACCAGTTTCGCGCCGCGAACCCGGACGCCCGCCTCAGTCTCTCTGAGGGAACGTCGGCGTCGCTTGAGCGCGATCTCGAAATCGGGACGATCGACGTCGCATTTTTGCATCCGCCGCTTCATGCGACGGGTTTGCATAGCCGCGAGTTGCTCCGAGTGGACCTCGAATGCAGGTTTCTCCATCAGGAGGGGCGAGATCGTCCGCCCATTGGCGCGCCGAGACACAAGGCGCCGGTCTTGATGGGAGAGGTCGATCGCCTTTGGAACCGACTGGCGCTTGATGCGCCGCCGGCGCCGCCGATCGAAGCGGACACCCTGATCGGATCGCTGGTTTTGTCATCAGCAGGCTATGGCGCCGCTCTGGTGGTCGCAGGCTTTCCGTCGTTCGGCTTCGACGATGTCGCCGCGCCAGAGGAAACTGGTTTGACCCTCGTCACCTCGATTGGCTGGCGCCGGCTGGACCGCCGCCCGATCGTGAAGTCCATGCTGCTCGCATGTGACAGCGTCGAGAAGGCGGGGTCGTCGTTCGGTCCCGCCCCGCGGCGATAGGGTCTGACCGCGTCAGGCCATGCCTCGAAAGTAAGCGTGCGTCGCGTCGGCGACCTGACGCCGTATCGACGCTGAATCGCGGTCGAGCATTCGGTTCTCTGCGATCACGAGGCTGGCGAAACCGTGAACCATGGTCCAAAGCGGCGTGCCGAAAACCGTTGGTTCCCGGCTGTCAAACCCCTTCGCCGCCATGACCCGCGCCAGATTTTCGATGAAGTTTCGGTAGCAGCGTTCGCCTGACTTCTGCGCGACCTCGTGAGCGTCTTTCAGGCGCGCGGCGCCCCACATGACGTGAAAGAGCTCGGGGTTCTCCACGCTGAAAAAGATATACCCGCAGCCGCCTGCGACGATCCGGTCGATATCGCCCGGATCAAACGGGTCCATCTCGCGGCTCATGCGGTCCCGCAAACTATCAAAGCCGATCGCCGCCACTTCAGCCAGAAGCGCATCGCGATCCTTGAAGTGCCGATACGGCGCGCCGCTACTCACGCCCAATTCGCGAGCCGCATCGGCGACAGAGACCTGTTCGGCCGGTTTAAGCTTCAACAGTTTCAGCGTCTCAGCGATCAGCGCCTGACGAAGATCACCGTGATGATAGGTCTTGCTCAAGCCGCCACCGTCTTCAAAGTCTCCGGTCTCCTATCACTCTGAACGCGCATTGACGCTTTTTTTTCAGAGCGCCGCTGGAATGTAAGAGACTCTCACCTAACTGCTGCGTAAGAACCTCTTACATGCGGAGACTGTGGTGTCTGATCAAGTTCCAAGATCCAATCGCGGGGAACAGGGTGAGCCAAGCACGCTGCGCGGCTGGCTTTCCGCCGCGATCGTCGCAGCGGTCGTCGCAGGGTCTGTCGTGGCCGGCGTGGCTGCTCTCAACGCGCAAGCCGCTCTTGACGATCAGCCGGTGCAAAGACCGCTGCTCACGGTCGACGCCGCGACTCTGCAAATGGTCGCGTCATATCAAGCGTCCCAGCGCTTCATCGGGCGGATCGAACCCGCCCGAGAAACCCAGGTCGCCTTCGAGTTGAGCGGCATCGTCCGCGAAATGCGCTTTGACGAGGGCGATCGGGTCCGTTCCAACGATGTGGTGGCGATCCTCGACACCGACGCTCTTTCGATTGACCGAGCGCGGTTGATGGCCGAGCGCTCGGCGTTGGAGGCTGACCTCGCCTTGGCGGAAGCGACGACGCTGCGTCGCGAAGCGCTCCAGGGGCGCGGTTTTGAAAGCGGTCAGAGCTTTGACGAGGCGCGTTTCTCGGCGGACGCCGTGCGGGCGCGGATCGCCGGCGGCGATGCGCAGCTCAACCGGATCGCCCTGGATATCGAAAAATCGTCGCTGAGAGCGCCCTTTGACGGCGTCGTGTCGGTCCGCTCCATCGACGAAGGCGCGGTCGTCGGCGCGGGCGCATCGGTTCTGACGCTCCAGGAGACGACGCGACCCCAAGCCCGCATTGGAGTGCCCGTCGAAGTGGCGCAGACGTTGGAGATGGGCGCGCTCTTGTCGCTCGAAGACGCAGGGAACTCGATGGAAGGGGAACTGGTTTCGATTGCGCCGACCTTGGACCCTGCGACCAGGACCGTGGCGCTGCTCATCGACTTGCCGGCCGCGTCAGGCGCGGCGATGGGAGAAATCGCCCGCCTTGAGATCAACCGCCGCATCGAACAGGCCGGCGCCTGGGTGCCGCTATCGGCGCTGAAGGAAGCGGCGCGCGGATTGTGGTCGCTGCAAACCGTCATACCCGCGAAGGACGCCGCCGCTCGCGAAGCAGACGCGTTCGTCCTCTCGACCGCCGTTGTCGAAGTCATCTACGTGCGCGCCGGCGCGGCCTTTGTCCGAGGCAGCCTGAAAGACGGCTCGGTCATCGTCCTGAACGGACCGCATCGAGGCGCGATCGGGCAACGCGTCGTCCCCAACCCGGTCGCCCTGAGCGACGGCGGAGCAGATGAGCAATGAAAGATCTTTTGTTCCGTCGGCCGACTTACCTGACGCTCACGCTGCTGACGATCCTGTCGCTCGGCATCCTCTCGCTCAACACGATCGGACGGCAGGAAGACCCGACGATCACCAATCTGTTCGCAACCGTCGTAACGCCGTTTCCGGGCGCGGACCCCGCGAGGGTCGAGGCTCTGGTCACGGAGAAAATAGAGGCGGAACTGCGCGAGATCTCTGAAATCGACACGGTTTCGTCGACCTCGCGCACAGGCGTGTCGACAATCAACATCGAACTGTCCTCGTTCTTGCCCGACAACCGGATTGAACAGGTTTGGTCCGAAATCCGGGATGCGTTGTCCGACGCCGCACGCGAGTTTCCGTCTGGCGTGCCCGAGCCCGAATTCGACAACGACCGCACAGGCGCGTTCACCGCGATCGCCTCGCTCGTCGCGGACCCGGGCGTCGACGTGTCTCGTGCTCTGCTCGGGCGTATTGCCGAGGACCTACAGGATCGGCTGCGTCAGATCCCACAGACGAAACAGGTCCGATTGTATGGGCAGCCCACGGAAGAAGTGGTCGTGCGGATCGACCCGGACAAAGCCGCATCGTTGGGCTTGACGCCGGACGCGATCGCAAGCGCGATCGCAGCCGCAGACGCCAAAGTCTCGGCAGGCCGGGTTCGGGGCTCTGCTTCCGACTTCATCATCGAGGTCGCCGGCGAAATCGACGGCCTTGCGCGTGTCCGGGAGATCCCCCTGCGCGCTGGCGAAGGCGAACGCGTCGTGCGTGTCGTCGATGTCGCCACCGTTTCCCGAGGGGTGCGGACCCCTGTCGAGACGCTCGCCTATGCGGAAGGGCGCTCGGCTGTTCTCATCGCTGCGAAGATCGAGAACGACAAGCAAGTCGACGTTTGGGCGACGGCGGTGCGAGCGGAGATCGACGCGACGATCTCGGATCTGCCCGACGGGCTCGAGCTCAAGCTGGTGTTCGACCAAAGCGGCTACACGGCCCGGCGACTCGGAGATGTCGCGACCAATCTGCTGATCGGGGTGGGCCTGGTCGTCGGCGTCCTGTTCATCAGCATGGGTTGGCGTTCGGCTCTGATCGTCGGAGCCATGCTCCCGCTGACAAGCCTGTTGTCGCTCGTCGTCCTGGAGAAATTCGGCGTCGTCATTCACCAGATGTCGGTGACGGGGCTTATCGTCGCCCTTGGCTTGTTGGTGGATGCGGCGATCGTGATGACTGATGAGATCCGGCAACGACTGGCGAAAGGCATGTCGCCGCTCGAATCGGTACGCGCGTCCGTGGACCGGCTCGCTGCGCCGTTGACGGCCTCCACGATCACGACAGTGCTGGCGTTCACGCCAATGGCGGCTCTGCCCGGGCCTGCGGGAGACTTCGTCGGAGCCATCGCCCTGTCTGTTATCGTGATGCTGTTCGCGTCGCTTTTGCTGGCGCTGACTGTAACGCCGGCAATTGCAGGACGGCTCCTGCCTGTGAAGCAAACAGCCCACCGCAGTTGGGTGCGCGACGGGTTGGCGGGCGGTGCGATCGGCCGCCTGTTCGAACACAGTTTGAAGGCTGCGCTGCGATGGCGATGGCTGTCGCTGGGAGCAGCGGCGGCGCCGGCGATCGTTGGGTTTCTAGCGTTCCCCACCTTGTCCGCGCAGTTCTTCCCCGAGGTCGACCGAGATCAGTTTCACGTTCAAGTCGAACTGCCGGAGGGCGCCGCGATCGAGGAGACGGAACGTGCGGCTTTGGACATCGACGCCACGCTGCGCGCCGATCCTGAGATCGAAAGCGTTCACTGGGTCGTTGGTCGCACCGCGCCGGCATTTTACTACAACATGCTCGACAACCGCGATTCCGATGCTCGGTTCGCCGAAGCTCTGGTGACCACCGTCTCTGAAGAGGCCACCGGTCGCGTCATTCCTCGGTTGCAGGATCAATTGGACGCCACGGCCACCGGCGCCCGCGTCCTGGTGCGCGGACTGAAGCAGGGGCCTCCGGTCGACGCGCCCTTGGAGCTGAGGCTGGTCGGGCCGGATCTCGAAACGCTGCGCCAGTTGGGCGAAGAGGTGCGGTCGATCATGTCGGCGGTCCCGACGATCACGCATAGCCGAGCCGATTTGTCCAGCAGCGCGCCGAAGCTCGTTTTCGAGTTGGACGAAGATGAAGTCCGCCTTGCCGGCTTGAGCTTGGGCGAGGTCGCCCGCCAGCTTGAAACGCTCGCCGACGGCGCGCTTGGCGGGTCTTTCGTGGAAGGTCCTGAGGAACTGCCGGTTCGGGTTCGTGTGCGCGACATCGATCGCGCGGCAGTTGATCGACTGGCGTCTTTGACGATCGTTCCGCGTGGGGCAGACCCAGCCGCGAACGCTTTCCCCGGGATCCCGCTCACCGCGCTCGGCGCTGTCTCATTGCAACCCTCGGACGGGGCGATCAAGAGACGAAACGGCGAGCGTGTGAACACCGTGCAAGCTTACCTGGTGCACGGCGTTCTGCCGGATGAGGCGTTGTCCGACTTCCAGTCTCGCCTGTCCGCGGCGGAGCTGTCTCTGCCGCCAGGATACCGCGTCGAGTTTGGCGGCGACACGGATGCGCGCGGCGAAACGATCAACAATCTACTGTCGGTGGTCGGTCTTGTCGTTGTCGGCAGCCTCGCGACGATTGTATTGACCTTTAACTCCTGGCGGCTGAGTGGAGTCGCCTTGGTGGTGTCCGTCCTTTCGATGGGCCTGAGCCTGCTAGCGCTTGAGATCTTCCGGTATCCCTTCGGAATTCAAGCGCTGATCGGCGTCATCGGCGCGATCGGCGTGTCGATCAATGCCGCGATCATCATCATGACGGCCCTTCAGAAAGACGATCGGGCGATGGCCGGCGACCGAGATGCGGTTGTGGAGGTGGTGATGCGGTCGAGCCGCCACATTGTCTCGACAACCGTGACGACGTTCGGCGGCTTCTTGCCGCTCATCCTGGACGGCGGCGGATTTTGGCCGCCGTTCGCGATGTCGATCGCAGGGGGCGTGCTGCTATCGACCATCGTGTCGTTCTACTTTGTCCCGCCGGCTTTCAGCCTCTTCGCATCCAGAAAGCCGGCGCCGCTCGCGATTGGCCAGGCGCCGCCGGCCGCCTTCGCTTCCTAAAACGGAAGGATGGGCGTCCAAGGCGCATCGAACACGGCGCTTCTCGATTTGCGGCGGTCGTCGCGGATCCCATAACCGTCGGGGATGAGTCTTTCAGCGAAACTGAGCAGTTTTGCCGATTCGGTATGCAGCGAAACTATTTCGCTTAATTTTTAGCGCAAATTATAGGTCTGTTGAGGCTCTACAAAGCCGTATTGTCGCGAAATGCTGCGCCGCAGCACTTTTTTCGCATAAAAATGCTGCAACTGCTTGATGTCGACTAATTCCTGAGCAAGCTTCGTTGGGCCTGCGAGCAAGACGGACGCTCCAGCGCTTTATGAAAAGTACCTCATTCTGGAGTATTCCATGTCGCAACAGATTTCCCGGCGTTCCGCTCTGGGCTTGCTTTCCGCCGCCGCCGCAACCGCAGTCCCTTTGACGCCATTCAAAGCGTTTGCCCAAGACGGCGCCATCAAGGTCGGCGTTCTGCACTCGTTGTCGGGAACGATGGCGATCTCAGAGACGACGCTCAAAGACACGATGCTGATGCTCATCGAGCAACAGAACGCAAAAGGCGGCCTTCTGGGACGGAAGATCGAGCCGGTCGTCGTCGATCCGGCGTCTGACTGGCCGCTCTTTGCGGAAAAGGCCCGCGAGCTGATCACCGTGCAAAGCTGCGACGTCATGTTCGGCTGCTGGACGTCGGTGAGCCGCAAGTCGGTTCTGCCTGTCATCGAAGAGCTGAACGGCTTGCTTTTCTACCCGGTGCAGTATGAAGGCGAAGAGAGCTCGAAGAACGTGTTCTACACCGGAGCGGCTCCGAACCAGCAGGCGATCCCTGCGACCGACTACTTCCTAGAGGAACTGGAAGTTGAAAAGTTCGCGCTTCTGGGCACCGACTATGTCTATCCCCGCACGACCAACAACATCCTCGAGTCCTATCTGCAGCAAAAGGGCGTTGCGAAAGAGGACATCTTCGTGAACTACACGCCGTTCGGCCACTCCGACTGGTCCTCGATCGTGGCGGATGTCGTGGCTCTGGGCGCCGACGGAAAAAAAGTCGGCGTGATCTCAACGATCAACGGCGACGCCAATGTCGGCTTCTACAAGGAGCTTGCAGCGGCCGGCATCTCGGCCGACGACATTCCGGTTGTGGCGTTTTCGGTGGGCGAGGAAGAACTCTCGGGGCTGGATACAAGCAACCTCGTCGGTCATCTCGCCGCATGGAACTACTTCCAGTCCGCTGAGAGCGAGATCAACGAGGAGTTCGTCGCCGCGTGGAAGGCTTTCGCTGGCGCCGATCGCGTGACCAATGATCCTATGGAGGCGCATTACATCGGGTTCAACATGTGGGTTCAGGCGGTCGAACAAGCCGGCACCACTGACGTCGACGCCGTGCGCACGGCGATGTATGGCCAGAAGGTTCCGAACCTGACCGGCGGAACCGCGGAAATGCTGCCGAACCACCACCTGACCAAGCCTGTGCTGATCGGCGAGATCCGCGAGGACGGGCAGTTCGACATCATCTCGCAGACTTCGGAAGTGCCGGGAGACGCGTGGACTGATTTTCTGCCGGAGTCGGCTGTCCTCGCGTCGGATTGGCCTGGTTTGGGTTGCGGTATGTACAACACCGAAACCGAGACTTGCGTTCAGATCGCCTCAAACTACTGAGCTCCGATAGAAAACTACCGTAGTGCGGGCTGCGCCCCGCCCTACGGCTCTTTATGTCTGATGGGGCGTTTATGATCTCTCCGAGATGGCGTTGGTTCGGCGTAGCCTGCAGCGCCTTGTTTTTCGTTCTGGCGTTCACCGCGACAGGCGCGGCGCAGTCGATTGGGCCCGTCCAGGCGATCCTCCAGGAACATCGCGCGGTGTTGGAGAAGAGTTCGCGCAAGACAGTTGGCCCCGTGATCGACGCTCTCGGCGACAGCGGCCTTGAACGTGCTCCGCTGGTGCTCGAGGCTTGGCAGGCTAGGAACCTCTACCAACGCACAGAGGACGGGCTCTTTTTCATCGGAGAAGAGCGCGGCGGGACCAACCGCCTGATCGACGTCGACAGCGGCGACGACGTTGGCGAGATCACACGCGACACGGCGAAACAACTGCGCCCGAACGGCGGCGTGCGTCGCGTGATCGGCTCGGCTCTGGTCCGGTTCCAACTGAATGCGCCCGACCCTGCTGATCGCGAGGCGGCGTTACAGGCGATCGACAGAAATCCTGAAGAAGTTCACCTTGCCGCGCTCGGCGCGTCGATCGACGCGGAAAGCGACCCGACGCTTCGGTCGCGCAAACAGCGGATGCTCCGACTGCTGGAAATTCGCTTTGAAAAGGACGAAGCGGCGCGCGTGGCGGCGATCGAAAGTTTTCGCGGCGACATCGGCGTTGATGTTCGCGCCGCGTTGAACCCGCTCGTGGCGACGCGACTGGAAGTCGTCGCCGGCGAACCGCCGGTCACCCGAAACGTGGCGCGCGTGCTCGCGCCAGGCTCGGCCGAACTGCCGCGCGACGTCGCTTATTCGGCGCTGGTGGACGCGGGCCTGGCGACGGCGCGGATCGACCGGGAAGCGATCAAGTCGGCGCTTGTGGCGAACATTGTCGACGGATCGGTCGGCGGCGCTCTGGTCGCGGAGCTTGACACCGACGCGGCGCGCGACGCGGCTTACGCGCAGCTGGCCAATGATGGGCTTGCGCCACGAGCGCTCTCGGAAGCGGACGTCGATCAGGCTCTGTCGGCTCATACGTTCTTTCTGAGCTACAGCGAACGCTCGAGCGCCGTGACTGAGGCCGCCGAGGCGGTCCTTTCATCGATCAATCTCAGCCTGGGCGCAGCGCAGGGAGCGGACTTGTTGCTCGACGGTCTGTCCCTCGCTTCGATCTACTTCTTGGCGGCGATCGGGCTCGCCATCACTTTCGGCGTGATGGGCGTGATCAATATGGCGCATGGCGAGTTCATCATGATGGGCGCCTACACCGGCTATGTCGTTCAACTGTTCGTGCCGGACTACACGCTGTCGCTGATCATCGCGCTGCCGCTGGCCTTCGCCGTGACGTTCGGAGCCGGCGTAGCGCTGGAGCGTACGGTGATCCGCTGGCTCTATCATCGTCCGCTCGAGACCCTTCTGGCGACGTTCGGCGTCTCGATCGCGCTGCAGCAGCTCGCCAAGAACATTTTTGGCACCCAGGCGCGCCCGTTGACTGCGCCGGACTGGCTGGACGGCGCCATGGTGATCAACGACGTCGTTTCGATCAGTTACATCCGGATCGCGATCTTCGTGCTGGCGCTGCTGTTTCTTGCGCTTTTCCTGTTGATCATGAAGCGCACGCGTTTGGGCCTCGAGGTCCGCGCCGTCACCCAGAACCCGAAGATGGCGGCCTCGATGGGGATCAACCCGGATCGCATCAACATGCTCACATTCGGTTTCGGCTCGGGGATCGCAGGGGTTGCGGGCGTGGCCATCGGCCTGTTCGCTCAGGTCACTTCGGAACTCGGTCAGCAGTACATCGTGCAGTCCTTCATGACCGTCGTCGTCGGGGGCGTCGGCAACATCTGGGGCGCGCTGGCGGGGGCCACGATGATCGGCGGCCTGCAAAAGGCGATCGAATGGCTGAACCCGTCGAACACCCTGGCGGCGCAGACCTACATGATCCTGTTCGTGATCCTGTTCATCCAATTCCGGCCGCGCGGCATGATCGCGCTCACGGGCCGGGCGGCGGAGGCGTGATCCGATGACAGCGCTCGATACCGCCCGCCCACGCCGTCGCTCATTCCTGATCGACAACCCCTCGGTGATGATCTTCATCGCAGCACTCGGCGTCTTCACGGTTGTTGCGACAGTTCTGTCGGAGGGCTTTGGCGTCGGGCTGCTCTCGACCAGTCTGGTCAAGACGCTCGGCAAGACCTTGTGCTTGTGCATGATCGCCATCGCGATGGATCTCGTCTGGGGGTATTGCGGGATCCTCAGCCTCGGCCATTTCGCCTTCTTCGGTCTTGGCGGCTACATGATCGGCATGTGGCTGATGTACGCCCGGACCGAGACGATCGTCATCGAGTCTCTGGCGAACGCGCCATTGCCGCCGACGGAACAGGAGATCATCGACGCGATCGGAGTTCAGATCTTCGGCGTCGTCGGATCGTCTGACTTCCCATGGATCTGGGCGTTCGCCGACAGTCTTGCGATCCAGCTCGCGCTCGTGGTTCTCGTGCCGGGATTGTTGGCCTTGGTGTTTGGTTGGCTTGCTTTCAGGTCGCGTGTGACGGGGGTCTATCTCTCGATCTTGACCCAGGCGATGACGCTGGCGCTGTCGCTTTATCTTTTCCAGAACGACAGCGGCCTGCGGGGCAACAACGGACTGTCGGGCCTGCAAAATCTGCCGGGGCTCGACGAGACCCCTCAATCGATCGTTTCGATCTGGTTCCTATGGGCCTCGGCGCTCGCCCTTGCGCTGACGTACCTGTTCGCCGCCTGGCTTGTCTCGGGCAAGTTCGGGTCCGTCGTCCAGGCCATCCGGGACGATGAGGCGCGCGTGCGCTTCCTCGGCTATCCGGTTGAAGGATTTAAGCTCTTTGTCTTCACGCTCACAGCGGTGATCGCCGGGATCGCCGGCGCGCTCTACTATCCGCAGGCGGGCATCATCAACCCGGCCGAGCTAGCGCCGATCGCCTCGATCTATCTGGCGGTCTGGGTCGCGATTGGCGGACGTGGCCGGCTCTACGGCGCCGTGATCGGGGCGGCGGTCGTCTCGCTGCTTTCGACCTGGTTCACTGGGGGCCGGGCGCCAGACATACCGCTGGGATTTTACACGGTCCAATGGGTCGACTGGTGGCAAGTTCTGCTGGGTATCGGGTTTGTCTGCGTCACGTTGTTCGCCCCGAAAGGCCTCGGGGGGTTGGTCGACCTGTTCGTTGACACAAAAAGGCTGGCGCAACGCCGCCCCGAGACATCGGCGGCGGAGCTTGCTTCCCCGCGACCCCAGCCGAGCGAGAACTGATCCATGAGCTCACTCCTTCATGTGAACGACGTTTCGGTCAGCTTCGACGGCTTCAAGGCGATCAACGGGCTTTCATTCGTCGTGGGCACGCCCGAGCTCCGCGCGATCATCGGCCCGAACGGCGCTGGGAAGACCACGATGATGGACATCATCACCGGCAAAACGCGTCCGGACAGCGGCGATGTTCTATGGGGGGAGGGCGGCGTTTCGCTTCTGAAGATGTCCGAAAGCCAGATCGCGCAGATCGGGATCGGCCGCAAGTTCCAGCGCCCGACCGTTTTTGGCGCACAGACCGTTCGTGACAACCTTCGGCTTGCCCTCAAGAAGGATCGATCACCCCTCGCAGTGTTGCGCTTTACCGGAACGGACGAGGATGAGGACCGGATCATCGAGATCAGCCGTGAAATCGGCTTGGCCGAGGCGCTCGACCGCTCAGCTGGGGCGCTCTCCCATGGCCAAAAGCAATGGCTCGAGATCGGAATGCTGCTCGCGCAGGACCCTCAGTTGCTTCTCGTCGACGAGCCCGCCGCTGGAATGACGCCACAGGAGCGCGAACACACGACAGAACTGCTCAATCTAGCAGCCGAGTCCCGCGCGGTCGTGGTCGTCGAGCATGACATGGAGTTCATCCGGCGTCTCGAATGCCGCGTAACTGTGCTCCACGAAGGCGCGGTTCTGTCCGAGGGGACCATCGATCACGTCACGCGAAATCAGGAGGTGATCGATGTTTATCTTGGGCGGTGAGAAATGCTGAACGCGCGCGGCGTCGATCTCTATTATGGCGGGGCGCAGGCCTTGTACGGCGTGGACCTGTCGGCGCCCGCCGGCGAGGTGACTGCGGTGCTCGGAGCCAATGGCGTTGGCAAAACGAGCCTGCTCAAAGCCCTTGCGGGGGCGCACCCGACCAAGGCTGGAGAGATTACGCTGGATGGGACGGCGCTGGTCGGCGCCAGCGCGTACGAGGCGGCTCGGGCAGGCGTCGGTTATGTTCCGCAGGGCCGCGAGATCTTTCCGCTTCTGACCGTGCAAGAGAACCTCGAAACCGGCTTCGCCTGCGTGCCCAAAGATGACCGCCGGGTCCCGGACGAAGTCTTCGACCTGTTCCCGGTGCTCGCCGAGATGCGCAACAGACGCGGCGGCGATCTCTCCGGCGGGCAACAACAGCAGCTGGCGATCGCCCGGGCGATGGTGCTCCGACCGAAGGTATTGCTTCTCGACGAACCGACCGAAGGCATTCAGCCCAACATTATCCAACAGATTGGTCGGGTCATCGACGTGCTGCGCGACCGGGGCGATATGGCGATTGTTCTGGTCGAGCAGTATCTGGACTTCGCGCTTGCGCGCGCAGACAAGTTCATCGTGCTCCGGCGGGGGGCGGTCACCCTCGCGGGAGAGACGAAGTCGACCGAGAGCGACGCCATCCGAGAGGCGGTGAGCGTCTGACCTTCTCAGAGATGTCCGCCGCGGCCGGCCGGTTCCGTTGCTCAGGCGCGAACGCCGGCGCCAGCGTTGTCCCATGCGCCGCCGGCGACTTGATTCCAAAGGTACGGGCGCGCATTCCTCGAAAACGCGGAGGGATCGGGCTCCGAACGTGATCGACGAGGAGGGATGCAGTGAGTGAGACAATGGATCTGGTCATCGGGATCGCGCAGATCTTGTCGGCGATTGCGACCACGACGATTGCGGTGGTCGCTTACAACTACACGAGAAAGTCGTCTCGCATGAGCTTCATCGTCGACAGCACGAAAATGCTCAACGACGTCAACAACACGTTTCTTTCATCCGAGAAGACGGTCGCCGCCCTCGCGAAGATCCGCACGCCCATCAGCGGCGACTTTCATCTGGACTACGTGATCCTGACCAATCTGAATTATCTGCATGCCACGTGGATGCTGCGAAACGAGGAGGTGATCAGCCCGGAGCTCGCCGACGCGAAACTGGCGAACGGCTCGACGTTCTTCCTGAACTTCGAACGCGACGCGGTTGAAAGGCTTCTGCGACGGGGTTTTCCCGAGACGTTTCGCGTCGAGATGCTCGAACACTACGACGCGGCGGTTTCCAAGGAGACGGCCGAGCAGTCGGACTAGCTGTGCGCGATGGTCGCGCATACCAACAGGCGCGGCAGAAAGAGGGGGGCAGAAACAGGGGGGCGGCTTCGCCCCCCTTTTCCTCGTCGTGTCTGCGTGTCGTTCTGTCAGAGATTGCCGGCGTTCATCTGACCCGCGATGTGGTCGGCCTGCCGAATGGCGAGCGCCACGATGGTCAGCGTCGGGTTCTCCGCAGCTCCTGTCGTGAACTGGCTGCCGTCTGATACGAACAGGTTCGAGACGTCATGGGTTTGCCCCCACTTGTTCACGACGCCGTCACGGGGGTTTTCAGACATCCTGTTGGTGCCCAGGTTGTGCGTCGACGGATAGGGCGGCGTCGGGAAAACGCGCGTCGCCCCGACCGCATCGTAGATCGCACTTCCTTGTTTGTAGGCGTGGTTGCGCATCGCGATGTCATTCGGGTGATCATCGAAATGGACGTTTGGCGCCGGGAGACCATACTGGTCCTTGACCTCATGATTGAGCGTGATCCGGTTTGTCTCCTGCGGCATGTCCTCGCCCACGAGCCACATGCCGGCCATGTTCTCATAACCGTCGAGCGCGGTCGTGAACTCGCGACCCCAACCGCCTGGATCGAGGAACGCGGCCATGAACGGCAACCCGATGGAGAGGGTCTCCATCTCGTATCCGCCGACGAAGCCGCGGGACGGGTCATGGCGCGACTCGTCGGTGATGATCCCGGCCATTGTCGTTCCGCGCCACATGCGCACTGGCTTGTCGAACACAGCGTAAACTGAACCGGTCATGTGACGCATGTAGTTGCGCCCGACCTGACCTGACGAGTTCGCCAACCCATCCGGGAACATGTTCGAGGCCGAGTTGAGCAGCAAACGCGGGCTTTCGATCGAGTTGCCGGCGACGCACACGACACGCGCCTTCTGAAGCTGCTGGTTGCCATCAGCGTCGGCGTACAGGACGCCCGTGACTTGGCCAGCATCGTTGTGTTCGATCTTCAGCACATGCGCGCGCTCCCGAACCTCGAGGTTCCCGGTCGCTTCGCCTCGCGGGATGTCGGCGTAGGCGGAGGACCACTTCGCGCCGAACTTGCAGCCCTGAAAACAGAAACCGACCTGTTGGCACGCGGCCCTTCCATCGTTCTCGGCGCTGTTGATCGCCATGCGGCCGGTATGGACGTCCTTGTAGCCCAGCGCCTTCGCGCCGGCCTCGAGAACCTTGAAGTTGTTATTGCCGGGAAGGCCCTCCCGACCGCCTGTGCGGGTGACGCCCAACTTGTCCTCGGCTTTCGTATACCAGGGGTCCATTTCCGCGGCGTCGATGGGCCAGTCCAAGAGGCTGGCGCCCTGGACCGGACCATAGGTCGTCGCCGCCTTCCATTCATGGTCCTGGAAGCGCAACGACGCGCCTGCCCAGTGAACGGTCGCGCCGCCTACGGCTTTCACGATCCAGGTCGGCAGGCCCGAAAAGTCGCGCGCCACGCGCCAGTCGCCCGAGGTGGTGCGCGCGTCCAGCCATGCTAGCTGGCCAAAGCTCTCCCACTCGTCATTGATATAGTCGTCCGGCAGATACCGCCCGCCCGCTTCCAAGGCGACGACGCTGACGCCCTTTTGCGCCAGTTCGTTTGCGAGAACGCCGCCGCCGGCGCCAGTTCCAATCACCACGACGACGCTGTCGTCATTGAGGTCGAAAGGTGCAGCCATGAGTTCGTCCTCCCTCAGATCCAGTTGACGTCGTCGAAACCGCGGTCGATGTAACCGCCTTTCGAGTAGCTCTCGCCCTCGTAGCCAAAGAGCGGCCAGACGGCTTTCTGGTTATAGAGGCCCGTCACAAGGCCGCCGCGAACGGTCTGAAAGAAGGCGCTCTTCTCCATGCCGCGCAGAATGTCGACGCGGTCGCGTTCCCACCCGGCGTTGAGGTAGTCGCCAAATCCAGCGCCTTGAGCCGCAGCGTTCAAACCGGCGATCCCGCTCTCGACCATCTCGGCCTTGTCCTCGGCGTCGTAGCCCTTGACGGCTGCGGCGTAGAACTCGTCAGCGACGTGATCATGCGGGTAGATGTCGCGAGCCATTTGGATGAGTGTGGCCATCGTTCCGGGTTGGAGATGCTTGACCTCCATCGCCCATGCCGCGTTTTGCGCGCCGACAAAACCGGATCCGACCACAAAGGTCGCGCCGGCGGCGACACTGCGCGCGAGCAACTCGCGTCGTGTCATCTTTTGACGAGAAAGCACTTCGGTCATTCGTTCCTCCCATGGATTTAAGGCCGCCTGGTTTTCCAAGTCGGCCGGTCGCCTATCACTCGAGGCGAGACTTCACATCATCTGCGAAATCCTCGTAGCGACGGATCGCTGTCGCCTTGATGTCTACGTGTTGGCCCATTTGCTTCATGATCGGCAGGTCGAAGCTGATCTGGTCGAGCATGTCTGCGCTATCGACCTTCACGATCGCGAAGACCTTGCGCATGCCTGCGGCTTTCCAGAGATCGACGACGACGCCGGCGTCTTTCGCGCCAAGCGCGGCGCCCGCTTCTTCGGCCCAAATTCGGAACAGATCCTGTTGAGACATCTGCGCCCCGTAAGAGACCGTGAACTCGAGGTGAAACAGCATTGCGGCCTCCTATTGATTCCGGCCGTGGCGCTGGAGCACTTCGATCTCGTAGCCGTCCGGGTCCTGGATGAAGAAGAAGCGCGCGATCACCTCGCCGCCGGGTGCGAAGTCGACGATCTTGCGCGGCTGCAGACCGGCGCTGGTCAGACGCTCATGCTCGGAGGCGACGTCGTCGACACAGACAGCCAGGTGCCCATACCCATCGCCGAGATCGTAAGGGTCTGTGCGTCCCTTGTTGAGTGTGAGTTCGACCTCAAAGTCGGCTTCCGGATTGCGCAGATAAACGAGCGCGAAATTCTCGAAGTCGAGCTTGTCGGCGACATCCAGCCCAAAAGCGGTCTTGTAGAAATCGATAGATCGATCCAGATCGAGCACCCGGATCATCGAATGGATGGCTTTCGCCATTTCGTCCTCCCTTTTTTTCTCAAGGGTAGGACTGATTTCGCGCAGCGTGGTGGTAACCGATTACTACGTCTGCGGGATATAAGCTTTACGCGGCTTGGTTTACGCGCGCAGCGCCGTTACCTCCGCAGCGCTCGGTCGCCCGCCGGACAGGTGCAAGAGACAGGTGGTTCGCAACAGAGACGTGAAGTTGGGAACCTCTCCTTGCCGCTGCGCCACCTCGTCGTAAAGGGTCGACAAGAATTTCGGCGTCGTCAGACCCTGACTGCTCGCAATCTCGTCAATGATGTTCCAGAACGCGGCTTCAAGCCGAATGCTTGTCGCGTGCCCCGACAAGCGAACCGAACGCGTCACGCATTCGAAGCGTGCGGGATCTTGTCCCGCGAAGATCTCACACACGTTGACCTCCCTATACGCCTATGGCGCCTTTTTTATGAAATCAGTCTTCTAAAGAAACGCATGGGCGTCAATGCGTTCGCGACAACGACCTGCCCCGGATGATGTCGTTGTTACGAGTTGGAGGTCGGCCCGATCGTGTCGGCTTTGACCCGGGAGCGGCCATTGCGCCGTCGTTCCTGACGTGCTGTCTCGATCCCCTGGCCGAGGAGGCAATCGCCGGGTCAACCGACGGGTCAGGTTCCGACGCACGGTCCTGACCGCCTCGTCGTCAAGTCGGCCGCGTCGCGTCAAACTCTGAACGCGCGCTTTCAACGAAGTGAGCGCCGGCGTCGCAGGCCCCTATGCGGCGTCGTCCGCAAGCGCCTTGAGGACATTGGCGCGCCGCCACAAACCGGCAGCCATGCTCAGGGATCCTTCTTCTTCGAGGAGCAGCGCCTGTTTCGCGAGGGTGTCGATAAGGTCCCTGAGATCGCGCTCCGACACATGAAAGCTGTCCATGACTCACCTCGTCGTTGTCTCCACTGGTGCGCCGCGAGCGATGTCCTCGACTCGGCGCACACAGAGAAAACGCGCGAAGCGCGCAAACGGTTCATAGGCGTCCGAGCCCAGCGCGGTTTTCGCACGGACACGCCCCCCGCGCTCGCCGCCGCCAGCGGTCGGCCTGGGCATCGCGCTATCGCCGCGCCGACCCTTAAGGACTGTTATCTTTAAAAAAATGAGATCGTCACCTGACGCGCTCGGGTGAACGCAACGCCGTTTCCACGACCGCTCACGATTGGGTGAACCGATGCGCGTTCCGTCATCGTGGTTGCGGGTTAGCCAGCGGAAACCTGGGTCCGCTCGACCTGGTAGATGACGAGAACACCGCCGATGATCATTGCTGCGCCAAAAAGTTTGAGCGGCGTCAGCCGGAGCTGTTGATCCGCAAAGAGGCCAAAATGGTTCAAAGCGAGTCCAGCGAAGACCTGGCCGGTCACGAGGCACACGAAGTAAGCGCCAGGCCCGACCCTTGGGATCAGATATGTCGCCGACAGGATGATCCCAAAGCTGATAACGCCCAGAAACAGCAGACGTTGATCGGCGGCGATCAGTTTCGGCAGCGCCTCGGCGCGCCCAACCATCGCCCAGGCGCAGACGGCGCACAGCGCGCCGACGACGAAAAACACCGCGGTCGCAAGAAGCGGCGAGCCGATCTGGTCTCCAAGTCTTGCATTGAGCGGGAGATAGAGGCCGGCCACAACGCCGACGACTCCCGACAGAAAGAAGAAATGCGCCGTGCTCATGAACCGTTCTTCCACCAACATCTGCAGAGGTTAGACCGGGTCGTGTCCGGTGCGAATTGACGAATGGTTCCGGTTGCGCAACGGGCGCTTGCTCCGCATCACGCAGCGACGACAGACGGCGCATGCCGACCTCGATCGTCGCGTGCTCTGTCATGCTTCGCAGGCTTAGGCCGTGTGGATGAGCGACGAGAACAACCGCGGATCCTGGCTCGTCTGCGAGAATGTATCTCCCCGCGTCAGGATCGAGACCGCATCGTGGCTGTGGAGCGACTCCTGGTGGCTGGCGACCACCCGGAAATCGCCGATCCGATCATCGCCCTCAAGCGCCTCGCACAACAGGCGCACCGCATCTTCAACGAAGATCGGGTTGGACGCGTTCAGCTCGGCGAAGGCTTGTTCGTCCTCGCGCTTCACCATGACCTGCGTCTCCGTCGGGATCGCGGCGTTGCACAGCCCCACCAGATCCTCGATCCACAGAGGGCGCTCTCCGTCAACAACGAGCGAGACCCGCGCAACCGAGCGCTGCGAGTGCGGGGTCGCAATCTGCCCGCGGGTGACGCGCGCATGTTCGGAGAGTTCCAAAGAGCACGGGCAGGTGGAGGAGTAGACGTAGTCGAGATGCAGGAGCTTTGTGCTCTGGCCACCCTTCAAGACGCTTTCGAATGCGACGTCGTAATACTGATACCCCTCCAGCCCGCTGCGGAGAGATTGCCGCATCATCGGATACCGGAATGAAAGCTGGAGACGGGCGTCTGCGCTCTCGAGGTTCTCGAGGTAGCTTCTGAGGACGCTTTCAATGCGCGCAAAATCGAAGGCCTTGCCGGCATGGCCATAGAAGGATCGCATGATCCGGCTCATGTTGATGCCCTTCTTGGCGGCGTCGAGCGAGACCGAACCTGTGACCGACGTTTCAAGGCTGATGAGCCCGCCGTCGCACTTGCGATAGTCGAGCGGCAGTCGGAAGTTCGACACGCCGACATGTTGGATCGGAACATGCGCCCCTTTGATAAGGCTTTCAGGCCCGTTCTGGAGATCCGGCAACGTCGCCTTGTACTCGGGATCGGGGACGAACTCTGACGGGTAGCTGCGGCTCAGGGCGGCGTCCGCGCGCCCGGCGCGCATCGAGAGCCCGAGCGCCGCCGCCTCGGCCGGCGCATACGCGGTCAGACGACGGAGAACGTCGAGCGCCTGTTGCGCCTCCTCGACCGTTGGCGCAAGCGGACAAGGCTGTGCGTCGGACGACTCTGCAGTGATGGAGGGGACAAACATATTCATTGCAAATCTCTTGTCGGATTGGGGTCCTGCCGCGATCGGCTCAGAAACGAGGTTGCGCCTTCAAAAACTCTGCGGGGCGTGCGGCGGGCGCACACGGTGTTTTGGATCAGACACAGGGCCTGGCTTTTCGATCAGGCGAGCGGCACTGCTGTTCACATCGTCTCGTGAACTAGGCGGATGCGCGAGTGCGGCAAGGGTGGAAGTCTTCCGCGCCTGCTCCGGCCCAGCAAACGAACCTGACGGAAAGGGCGCAGAATTCGCTGGATGTGACCGCCCCATCCCAAGCGCGGACAGTGGGCAGGTAACGCGATTGTTTACTGGAACGGCGACGATCCGCCTCTGACAACAGTCGAAATCGGCGCTGGAGCCCCGGCGACGCCGGCTGGCGACCATGTTCTCCCGGACCAAGTGGTCAAGCAGCAGGCGCACTCGGCTCGGACTGGGAACGAGGCGCATCCAGCACCGCACGGAGTTCTCTGAGATCCGGGAGTTCGTCCAGACCGCGAACAACCCCCGAGATCGCAGAGACGGCGCCGCCGTCCAGCCCACTACGAAGGCAGACGTCCTCAAACTTCATCAGCAGCTCGGCTTCGGTCATCTCCCGCCCCGGCGCGCCGCGCCAACGCGGCACTTCTTCACGCCAGCGCCGACCGTCCCGCAGGACCACCTCGACGACGTCCGGATCTTCCGGGTCCACATTCAACTCGGGCCGACGCGGTTCGCGCGCCACCACGTCGACAAGACCGGCGAGGGCGCGTCTTTCCGGATCCGCCACCGCCTCCGGCAGGAAATCCGAGCTGACGCAATGACCGCTGACGAGCGCAACGGCCGCGCACCACGCGGGGGAGAACAGCGCCTCGTTCTGCGTCTCAGGTACGCCAAACGGCAGGATCGCCAGATGGTGGGTCGGCAACGAAAGGCGCACCGACGCGACGTCGGAGGCCGTCAGCGGGCCGAACTGGTCGTAGACCGCGCGTGCACCGTCGATCGAACGATGCGTGTAGCCGCAGGACGGATAGAGCTTCGCGCCAAGCCCCCAGTTGTCGAGGCTCCAGGTCCTTCTGAGACCGGTGAACGCCTCCTCGAACTTCGCGCTTCCGGCGGGCGTCATAAGCGAGGCGAAGCTGACACCCCCGTCCAGCGCGCCGTCATAGGCCGAGGCGCCGGCGGCGGCGAGCGCCGCGGCGGCGATCCCCGTCTTGGCGGACCAGCCTGCGTGGATCGGCTTTGCGGATGTGCCGAACTGACTATTGTAGCCGGTCCCCAGCGACGGCGTGAGCGCAAGCGCCATGGCCGACTGCTCGGCGTTCAGCCCTTTCAGGCGGGAGATCGCGGCCGTCGCGCCGAAACTGTCGATGGTCGCGGTTGTGTGCCAGCCCAGATTGTAGTGGCCCATGTTCACCGCCTCTCCCAGACGGATAATGACCTCTAGCCCGATCAAATAGGCGTCGAGCAGCTCCGCGCCCGAGCGCGCTGGGACGCTCTCGCCGGCCGCATCATGGGCCGACTGCGCCAGCAACGCCGGAACCAGCACCGCGCTCGGGTGATCGTTGGCGGCGAGCGTGTAGTCGTCCAGATCGAAGGCGTGCGCAGAAGCGCCGTTGGCGAGCGCGGCCCAAGGCGCCGGCAGCGTCGTCCCTGCGCCGTAAACAGGGCATGGGCCCGCCCCCCAAGACGTCGCCGCTGCGATCGCGGTTCGCGTGACCGGCGCGGCGGCGCCCAGGAACATGCAGCCGATCGTGTCGAGCAGCGCCCGCTTGGCGATTTCGATATGCGCAGGGGTGTGGCCGCCGCGAGGATGTTCGGCGGTGAACGCCGCGAGCTGACGGATCGCTGTCAATTCAGTCTCCTAAAGCGCGCGAACGAGCCGATTGGCGTCGAGCATCGCCGCGTGAACATCGCGTGCGGCGACCGCGTCGCCGACCCGGAACAGGGAGAAAGCGCCGTCGGGATTCGCCGTCGCCGGTTGCGGTCGACCATCGACCAACGCGCCAAGGTCCACCTCGCCCAGGTTGGATGACGCGGAGACGAGCGCGTGGAACGGCTCGTCCGCCGGGATCGTATGGGTGTCGACCACGACGAGATCCACAGCGTGGCGCTCCACGGTTCGCGAGTAGTCGTTCCGGAAGATCGCCTCGTAGCCGTTGCCCCTACGCTCGACCCCGGTCAGACGCATGTTCGGCAGGAAGGTCGCGCCGCGACGGTAGAGGTTGCGCAGGTAGACCGGTCGGTTCTGCCCGCCGACGCCGCGCCCAGGCTGATAGTCGGGCGTCGCAAAGACCACTTCAGCCCCGTTTTCGGCGAGCCAGTCAGCGGTCGACAATGCGCCGTGGCCGCCGCCTTCGTCGTAAACGATGATGCGGCCCGCGGGCGGCTCGGACGCGCCCAGCACATCCCAGACGCTCCGACAGGCGTCGGCGCCGCCCCCGGGAAGCTCGATCTGCGGAACGCCGCCTGTGGCGACGACGACGACGTCCGGATCGTCGGCGAGCGCTTCGGCGCCTTCCAGATAACTGTCCGTCAGAACCGAGACGCCGAGGCGCTCGACTTCGCCCGCGAGCCAGTCGACGATCCCGACCATGTCCTTTCGCCAGCCAGCGCGCGCCGCAAGCCGAAGCTGTCCGCCAAGCCCCGGCGCCGCCTCATGCAAGGTCACCCTGTGGCCGCGGAGCGCCGCGACGCGGGCGGCTTCCAGACCCGCGGGGCCGCCGCCGATCACGGTCACCCGGCGAGGGGCCTCTGCGGGTGCGATCTCATGCGGCAGCGTCGCTTCTCGCCCGGTCGACACGTTGTGTAGGCAGAGCGCGTCGGCGCCGCCGTAGATGCGATCGATACAGTAGCCGGCGCCGACACAGGGGCGAATGCGCGCTTCCTCGTCGCGCATGAGCTTCGCGACCAGATGAGGATCCGCCATATGCGGCCGGGTGAGGCCCGCCATGTCGACCATGCCCTCCGCAACCGCCCAGTCGGCGGTCGCGGGGTCCGACAGGCGCGCCGCCTGAAACACCGGCAGGCCGCTCGCCTCCCGCACCCGGCGGGCGAGCTCGATATAGGGCGCGGCGCGGAACGCCATGCCGGGAAAGGTCTCCGCCAGCCCATGGTCGGTGCCGCCATAGGCTCCGTTCACATTCAGGGCGTCGACCGCGCCTTGAGCGCCGAGCATGCCCGCCAGCGCGACGCCTTCCTCGGCGGCCATTCCGTTTTCATTCGATTCGTCCGCGGCGAAGCGGACCCCGATGATGAACTCGTCGCCGACACGCTCGCGGCAGGCCTCGGTGACCTCGAGCAGGAACCGCGCGCGGTTCTCCAGAGCCCCGCCGTAGTCGTCATCGCGATGGTTCGAGAGCGGCGAGAGGAACTGGCCGAGCAGATGCGTCGTGGCGAGGATCTCCACGCCGTCCAGCCCGCCCTCGCGGCACCGCAGAGCCGCATCGGCGAAAGCGCGCACCACCCGTGCAACGTCCCGCGAAGACATCTCGCGCGGCACGGAATGATGGGCGGGGTCGCGCGCCACGCTCGGCCCCATCGTCGGAAGCCAGTCCCCGGACGCCCAGCCGGTCCGCCGCCCCATATGAGTGATCTGGCACATCAGGCCCGCGCCATGGGCGTGAACGCGATCGGCGAACCGCCGGAACGCCGGAATGCAGGCGTCGTCACCCACATAGATCTGACCGTAGATCGACCCGGAATCTCGGCTGATGTTCGACGAGCCGCCGAAGACCGTCAGGCCAATCCCGCCCTTCGCCTTCTCCTCGTGATAAAGCTGATAACGCTCGCCCGGCAGCCCCCCTTCCGCGTATCCCGGCGCATGACCGGTCGACAGAACACGGTTGCGAAAGGTGCGGTTCCGGATCGTGATGGGCGACAGCAGATGCTTGTATCGGCTCATGCGCTTCTCCCGAACGACGCGGCCACATCTCGTGCGCGAAACAGCGCGTCGGCGAAAGGCAGGAACCAGGGCCGCCCGCGATGCCACCAACGGGTCGGCAGCCGCGTCTGGCTGAATGCCGTCTCGCCTTCCGGATCGCCGAGCATCAGCAGCGCCGCCTTGTGCCCGAGCCACGGCGCCATCGCGTTGCCGCTGCCCGAATAGCCCAGCGCGTGCCAGACGCCGTCGATCTGACCGACATTCGGCAGAAAGTCGAAGCTGAAGCCGGTGCGGCCGCGCCAGGCGTGCGAAAACTCGATCGGTCCGAGATCTGGAAACACCTCGGCGATCAATCCGCGCAGAGCGCTTGTGGTGAAGTTCTCCGGCGCTTCAAACAGAGCCGCGCGACCGCCGAATACGAGCCGCTTCCCGTCGGGCGATGGGCGATAGTAGCAGTGCCGCTCCCGGCTCTCGACGATCATGCGGCCCGAGGGGAAGAGGTCGCGGACGCGGTTCTCGCCCAGGGGTTCGCTCGCCACGATGAAGCTCGGGATCGGAATGATCCGACGCCTGAGCGATGGCAGCGCGGCGTTGGTATAGCCGTTCGTCGCCGCCAGAACCTGACCGGCCTTGACCGTTCCGCGCGCAGTTTCGATGCGGAATCCGCCCTGCGCCCGAGAGAGCGAGAGGACGGGCGTGTCGCCCTGAACCGTCGCGCCGGCGCGCTGGGCCGCGGCCATCAGACCAGCCACGAGCTTCGCCGGATTCAGCGCGCCATGTCGGGGAAACACGACGCCCCCGGCGTAGAGATCGCTGGCGACCTCCTGTCGCTGCCGCGCCTTCGGGATCATCTCCGCCTCGAGCGGGATCACCGTTTGCAAGCGCGCCAGCCAGCGCGCCGTCGCCTCGTATTCCGAGGAACGCCAGAACCCTCGGAAGCGGCCCGTCTCGGCGAAATCGCACGCAATCTCCTCGTCCTCGATCACGGCGCGGACGAAGGCGAAGCTGTCGAGATGCGCCTCGCGCAGCAGCCCATGCGCGACTGTCGGGCCGAAGCGCGCCTCCATGTCGTCGAGCGACAGGCGATGTCCGCCGCCGATCATGCCGCCGTTGCGAGCGGAAGCGCCAGCGCCGGGCGCGGCCGCGTCGAGCGCCAGAACCGACTTCCCGTTCCTGGCGAGGGTCCGCGCGGCGGAGAGACCTGTCAGCCCGGCTCCGATCACGACGACGTCGGCTTCGTCGGGCAGCGGCGTCTGCGGCGGCGACGCCGGGGCGCCGGCGTACTCCCACCAGTAGGGAGTTGCGCGCGCGCTCACGCCTCCCCCTCGCCGTCGCGGGTTTGCGCGACGGTCCGCCCCGAGACGCCCGGTCTAAGCGTCCATGCCGCATCCGGATCGAAGTCCTCCAACGGATGGAAGAACAACGGCTTCGTCTCGTCCAGGGCGCGCAGTCGGGCGTCAAAGGCGGCGAGAAGATCGGCGCGCCCTTGATCACCGACTTTGCTTGGCGCCGCCGCTATGAAGGGCGGCAGAACGTCGTATCCGACGAAGTTCAGGATGCCGTTCTGTATCGGCCAGAGGACCACTTCGGCCGCACCGTAGAGACCGGCTGGGCCGTAGGTCTCTGGCGCGCCTCCGGTGGTGAAGGAGAGCATCGCCCTGCGGCCTTTGAAACGGCCACGACTGAACATCCCAACGTCGCCGCCATAGATCACGCCTGCCGCGAAGACCCGGTCGACCCAACCTTTCAGGATCGCCGGAAAACCAAACCACCACATCGGAAATTGCAGGATCAGAAGTTCGGCCGCTTCGAGCTTGGCGATCTCGGCGGCGACATCGGGTGCGAAACCGTCGCCCGTCTTGGCGGCGTTGGTCTGCTCGAAAGCGTATTTGAGGTAGTCAGCGTCCGCCCGCGCCGTGAAGTCTTCGCCATCAGCGGTCGCTTTGAAGCCCTGCTCGTAAAGATCGGAGACCTCGACCCGCCATCCAAGCTCATTGAGCGTCGCCATCGCGCGATCCTTGAGCGCAGCGTTGAACGACTTTGGCTCGGGATGCGCGTAAACGATCAGCGCCTTCATGTTCGATCCCCTGTTTCAACCTTGCGCGCTTTAGATCTCGTCATCGCCGATCTCTCGGCTGCGGCGGGCGATATAGTCGTCGAGCGCCTCCGCCACGCCGGGATCGATCGGCGGCGCCTCATAGGTCTCGAGGATCTCTTTCCACTTCGCCGTCGCCCGCTCCGCAGCGTCAGGCGCGCCGTCCGCATGCCAGAACTCGTAGGGGCGCCAGTCGGACAGGATCGGAGCATGAAAGGCGGTCTCGTAGCGAGAGAGCGTATGAGCCGCGCCCAGGAAATGCCCTCCGGCGCCGACCTCGGTGATGGCGTCGATCGCCTCTTCCGCATCCGACAGGTCGATACCGCCCCGCAACGCCCCCATCATGCCGATCATCTCGGAGTCGAGCACGGTCTTCTCGAAACCGGTGGTCAGACCGCCCTCCATCCAGCCATGTGCGTGATAGACCAGATGAGCGCCGCCCAGCTGCGCCGCCCAGAGGGAGAACATCGTTTCCCAAGCCCCTTGCGCATCCGGCGCGTTCGACGTCGAGCCCAGCATCACACGCTGCGGCAGTCCATAGCGGCGGGCCATCTGACCGTTGGCGAGCGTGCCGGTGACCGTTTCCGGCACGCCCATCGCCGGCGCGCCGGACTTCATGTCCACCGGCGTCGTCAACACTCCGTAGAAACAGGGCGCGCCAGGGTTCGCCATCTGTAGAAACGCGATCGTCCCGATGCACTCCGCGTTGCACTGGATGACGCTGCCCGACAGCGTGATGGGCGACATGGCGCCTGCGAAGGCGACCGGCGAGATCACAGACGCCTGCCCGGCCGCGCCCATCTCCATCGCCCCTTCGATCAGCGGCGCGTCGACGACCAGCGGCGAGTTGACATTGATCGACGCGTGCAGCCGGGGAGCCGCCTTCATCTCGTCGTCGTCGATCCCATGCGCGATCTTCGTCATCTCGATGGAGTCGCGCGCGCGTATCCGTCCGATCGAATAGACGCGGGTCACCTTGTCCGACAGCGTCTGCCAGCTTCGCATCGACGTCAGGTGTCGCGTATTCGCGGGGGTGTCGATCGGCTCAACCGGGTGGCCCGAGTGGAACCCGCATGTCGGCAGCGCCTGGTTGAGCTTTACCAGCGCTTCGAAGTCGGCCTGCGTGCCCGGGCGGCGGCCCCGTTCGCGGTCGAGAACATTCGGCGCCGATGACGCGGAGCCGTAGTGGATCTCGTCTCCGCCAAGCTTCAGATCGTTGTCTGGGTTGCGCGCCTTCAGCGTGAAGCGCCGCGGCGCCAGCGAAAGATAGTGTTCGACGACCTCCGGCGGAAACAGAACGACGCCGCTTTCCCGATCGACCGCGCACCCGGCAGCCTCGAGGATGGGCCAGGTTTCGGTCGACAGGAACTTGAGGCCGATTTTCTCCAGCACCCGCAAGGAGAGCGCATGGATCCGCGCCTCTTCCTCTTCGGACAGCACGTCGATCGGCGCATATGCGCGCCGCATTGGTTCGAACGAGCGAGAAGAGGACGGGTTTGTCCGTTCTCGGCGGGCGCGGCGAGCTGACATGACGGCGGGTCCCCGGTGGTTCAACGGCGGCAACAACGTCACGAGCTTGACCGTCCGAGCGGTTGGACTCACTATCAAAGATGTAAAAACAGATATGTCAAAACTGTTATGAAACTCGTTGATCTTCGGAAGTTCGTCGCGATTGTCGAGGCAGGCGGCATGACCCAAGCGGCGCATCGGTTGGGCGTCACGCAACCGGCGCTCAGCCGCACGGTGCGCGATCTCGAAGTCCGGATGCAGGCTCAGCTGCTGCGTCGAACCGGGCGCGGGATCGAACTCACGCGCGCCGGTGACGAGTTCTTCGCCTTTGCAAACCACACGCTCTCGTCGTTCGACGAGACGAAGCGGCGCGTCATGAAGGTGTCAGAGAATGTGCCGAAGCGGTTGTCGCTTTCTGTGCCCCTGCGCGTCGGACGCCTTCTGATCCCGGAGCTGCACAGGGAGTTCGCAAAGCGAATGCCCGAGACGACCTTGACGTTCTTCGAGGAAAGCTCCGATCGAAACTGCGAACTGCTCGGCGAGCATCGTCTCGATGCGGCGATCGTGTATGCGACGCCTGAGGCGCCGTGGCCTGACGTCGTTCCGCTGTTCAGCGAGACGCTCTACGCCGTGGGGTCCGCCGATGTACTTGAGCCGGCAGACCATCCCTTGGCGCTCGCCGAACTCGCGTCGCTCTCCCTCCTGATCCCGAGCCGCGGCAGTTACCGGGCCTTGATCGACGACAGCTTCGCACAGGCGGATCTGGAGCCGATCGTCGCGCGGGAGCTTGAGACCGCGGATGCGCTGCTGGCGTTCGCCGCGGAACGCGACGGCGTCGCGATCCTGCCCTACAGCAACATTTATCAGGAATGCGCCCGGGCCGAGGTGATCGCGCGTCCAATCGTCGATCCCGAGATCTCGAGGACGCTGGCGCTGGCCTCCGCCCGGGCCCTGAGCAGCGGCGTCGTCCGGATCGTCGCAGCATCCACGCGCGCCGCGATGACCCGGGTCGCCCACCTTGCTCGTTGGCGAAAACGAGCCGCACGTGGACACGGCGATCCGCTGCGGAAAACCCATCTCGCCAGAAGCTAGGGTTCCAGATTTCTAGCGCCTTACTCGGCAGCCGACGGGCGCGTCAGGGATCCAGACAAGGCGATCGCAACGATCGCGTTATGAGACCGCCGAGACGCAGGCCTTCTGGGCCGCACAAGGAATGGCTTGTTCGGCCTAGACGGTTGCCAGGAGGCGTTGGTTCATTGACACGCCTGGGATGCAAGCATGAGAACGAGAACTGCTCGACTGCTTCGCGCTTCAGCGAAGTCTCTTACTCCAAACTGAGATTTTCTGGCTGATCTGCTCGTTTTGAAGAGGTGGAAAGATGGTGAGGCTTCGTATTCTTGCAGTCTGTTTAGCGACGCTAGCAGCACTGACGACGTCTGCTCACGCGCAAGAGACCAACGGCGCCTTGAGAATGCAGCCAAATTTCACATGTGCTGAGATCAACGACGTCAACTCGGGGGACTATAACGCAGATCGGCGACGCGTGATGGGTCGAGCCCAGATGTGGGTCGCTGGCTACATTTCGGGTGTCAACCAGGTTTACGCGGCGCAGCACGGGTTCTACCTGCAGCTGGACGCGCTCTTAAACGACGGTGTTTTGTCGGATAAGCTCAAAGCATACTGCTCCGACTTTCCGAATGCGGAGATTTCGCAGATCGCTGAACTCCTGATCGACGAGCTTGGTCGAGACGGTGAAAACTACCTGCGTGCTGATAAAGTCGACGCTGTTCACAGTCGCAATATCCGCAATGGGGCTCGATAACGCTCCTATCCGAACCAGACCGTCTTTTAAACGAGGGCCGATCGCTCGGTGAATTCTCGAAGATCGGCTGGAACGGAACCAGAGCCCCAATCGCAAGGCGACGATCGATTGTTTGCGCACGCAGCGATGCAGACATCCGATCTGTCAGTCTTCTGCAGAGGTTCAGCAGGCGGGATTGCTTCGCCTCGTCAGACGGGCGGTCATGACCAGAGGGCGTCTCGGCCGCCCGCACCGTCCGCGGCGACAGGGCGGAGACGTTGGTCCAGCGATAGCTTGAAGACTGCCGTCCGCCGATCGTCTCCAGATCCGGGTCCGGAAGCGTGATCGCTGCGAGATGGGCGCGCCCGCCGCGGGCTCCGTCGATCATCACCAATCTGACGGCGTCGCCGAGAGCTTCGACGGCGCGCATCGCCGGCCCACCGCGACCAAAATCGACGGGCGTGAAGCCGAGCTGCTCAACCAGATCGCGCGTCGGTCGGTCAGGCCGCCCCCGCGGAGGCGTTTGCGAAGCAAACCGCCGCGAGCGAGAAAAGATCCAGCTCTCGCACATCGCAAGCGATGTGCTGCCGCGCGAGGTCAGAACTTGTGAGAAGTGTCGCTGCTTCTCGCTGTGCGAGAAGCTGGTGGAGGGGGCTGGATTCGAACCAGCGTAGGGTTTCCCCGACGGATTTACAGTCCGTTGCATTTGACCGCTCTGCCACCCCTCCACAGAGACCGCGTCGGATCATGTCCAAGCGACGGAGCGCGATGCAACCCCAAGGCAGAGCCGCTGCATTAGGGGCCGGAGGGCGCTCCTGTCAACAGCGCCCTTCCTCATTTCGTCGCTGAAGGTTAGGGTGCGCCTCTTTTTCAGTCCGGCAAGCGGTCATCCGCGTGGGTTAAAGGAATGGCTCAAAAGCCAAACAGCAGCGATCGTCGGCGTTTCAAACGTCCGCCCAGAGGCCCTGCGCAGGCGCGTCTCAACGCACGTAACGACGCGTCGGACGCGCTGTGGTTGTTTGGTCTGCATGCCGTCAGAGACGCGTTGAAGAACTCGCGGCGGGTGAAAAAGCGGCTGCTTGTCACGCCAAACGCCGCGCAGAGGCTGGCCGAAGACATCGCGGCGGCCGGCGTGAAGCCCGAAATCCAGGATCCGCGCAAGTTTGGCGCGCCTCTCGACCCGCAATCCGTTCATCAGGGCGCCGCGCTTGAAAGCGAACCTTTGGACTGGGGCAAGATCGGAGACCTGTGCGCGCCGGCGGACCCGCGAGACGCGCCCCGGGTCGTTCTGCTCGACCGGGTCACCGACCCGCACAATGTGGGTGCGATCCTGCGCTCGGCCGAGGTGTTCGGCGCGCGCGCGGTGATCGCCACCAACCGACATTCTTCGCCAGAAACCGGGGCATTGGCGAAAGCCGCTTCGGGAGCGCTCGAACGGCAACCCTACATTCGCGTCGGTAACCTCGCGCGCGGCATGGAGGAACTGCAGGAGCTTGGCTACGTGCTGATCGGCCTGGACGGCGAAGCGCCGATCGAGATCGATCAGGCCGCCGCAGCGGCTGGGGGAGCGCCGCTTGGGATCGTGCTCGGCGCCGAAGGCCCGGGACTGCGCTCCAAGACCCGCGACACCTGCGATGCGTTGGCCCGCATTCCATCTGCGGCGGACTTTGCGTCGTTGAACGTTTCCAACGCTACCGCTGTCGCGCTTTACGCGACGCGAGCTCCGGCAAAAGACTAAAGGCGGTCTCACGCGAACTTCACAACCGCGAGACGATTACTTCGCTTTCGCCGAGCGAAACATAGGTAAGATCGAGCGAAACAAGCTGAGTTTCGTGTTTTTCTCCCTTGTTCAAACTCTGGGCCGCGCACAGCGTGGCCCACTTTTTTGTGAGTATTGGCGGATTATTCGCCCACTCTTCTAACGATCACGTGTGAGCCGTTGCGAATGGCGACCAATTCAAGCATGTCTAGCCTAATGAGGCAGAACACAAGAGATCGCTCGCCGATGAGCATGAACCGCAGACATGTTATCGCCGCCGCACTGGGTGTCGCGTGCGCCGCCGTCGCCGGCGGCCCGCAGGTCGCGCGCGCTGAAACGCCGACCTGGGCCGATCTGTGGGGCTATGCGTTGCGCGGCTACGACCCGGTCGCCTATTTCACCCGAGGCGAAGCCGTCGAAGGCGACCCTGAACACCGCTTGGAGTGGCGTGGCGTGATGTGGAGTTTCGCCTCGGCGGAACACAAGGCGATGTTCGAAGCAGACCCTGAGCGTTTCGCCCCTCAGTTCGGCGGCTACTGCGCCTGGTCGATGATGCAGGGGCGCCGCTCCAGCGTCGACCCGCATGCATGGGACGTCATAGACGGCAAGCTCTACATGAATTTTTCCCCGGGAATGCAGGCGGCGTGGCGCGAAGAAATGGCCCGCAACATCGCCGAGGCGGAAAAGCAATGGGCGCAGATCGTCGGCGGCGAAGTTGGCGGAAACTAGTCGGCCGCCAGATCGGCGACGTAATCGCCGATCGCCAGACATCCGGTCAGCCCGGGGCTTTCGATCCCAAACAGGTTGATCAGGCCGCCGACGCCATGAGCGGTGGGACCGTCGACCCGAAAATCTGCATAGTAATTCGGATCGATCTTCGGTCTGACCCCCGAATAGTCGGGCACGAGCGAGCCGTCAGGAAGCTCTGGCCAGTACTTCCGGATCGCCGCGTAGAACGCCTCGGCCCGGGTTGGGTCGACCGTATAGTCGATCTGCGCCGGATCCGTGATCTCCAGTTGCTCGACGTCTGGTCCAAACCGCGCGCCGCCCGAGAGGTCGAGCGTGACATGCACGCCCAAACCGCCGGCGACAGGCGCCGGGTAGATCAGAGTTGAGAACGGTGTTTTCCGGCTCGAGCGGTAATAGTTGCCTTTGGTGAGCACCGTCGGCGGGATTGTCTGAGCCGGCACCCCCGCGATCGAAGCGGCGACGGCCTGCGCCCAGAAGCCCGCGCTGTTCACAACCGTGCGCGCCAGTATGTCAACCGGTTGCGCCCCGCCGACCCAGAGCCGGAGGCCGGCAGCCGTCTGCTCGCCGCCGATAACGGGCGCCCCAAAAGCCATCATGGCTCCATGGTCTTCGGCGTCTCCCAACAGCGACAGCATCAACCCGTGACTATCAATAACGCCGGTCCGTGGCGACCAGAGCGCCTGCGTCGCGTTCAGGACGGGCTCGCGCGCACGCGCCTCGGCGCCAGAGATCGGGTACAGCTCCGTCACGCCGACGCCGGCGGCGCGCTCCATGATTTTCTCGAGCGCTGGCTCTTCCGCGGTCTCGGTCGCGACAATGAGCTTCCCGATGTTGGCGTGAGCGACGCCGCGCTCTTCGCACCACGCATACAGACGATCCCGCCCCTCGACGCAAAATCGGCCCTTCAGACTGTCGGCTTCATAATAGAGGCCGGCATGGATCACTTCGGAGTTGCGGCTCGAGGTCTCCTCGCCGAACGCGTGGTTCTTCTCGAGGATCGTCACCTCGCGCCCTTGCCGGGCCAGTCGCGACGCGACGGCCAACCCAACCACCCCTGCGCCAATCACCACGGCATCCGCCTCAAACCGCTCTGTCACGCCGCCGAACCCCTTCAACCTCTCGCGCCCGTGCTTGCGCGCCTACTACCGGACAGGTATCGCTCTTTGAAACCGACACAACTTTCACGCCAAAGGCAGGTTCATGCCCAACGAGCATGGTTCGGGAGCGCCGCTTCCGTCTTACTCCGACGCATATTTGAAGCGGATCTTGACCGAGACAAAGACCATCGCAGCGGTCGGGGTATCGCGCAACGAGATCCGACCGAGCCACTATGTCGCCCGGTATCTCAAGACCAAGGGCTTCACCGTTATCCCGGTGAACCCGACGCAGGCCGGCGAGACGGTGTTCGGCGAAACCATCTTGAGTGAGATGTCCGAGATACCGGCTGATCGCGACCCGATCGACATGGTCGACGTCTTCCGGAACTCGGAAGCGGCCGGACAGGTTGTGGATGACGCACTGGAGGCGCTGCTGGAACGGGGGCTGCGCACCATCTGGATGCAGATCGGCGTCATCAATCATGAGGCTGCGGCGCGAGCCGAGGCCAAAGGCGTCCAAGTCGTCATGAACCGCTGCCCGAAGATCGAATACCAGCGACTTTTCGGCGAGCTGCGCATCGGCGGCTTCAACACCGGCCAGATTTCCTCGCGGTTGCGCTGACGCGCGAGGCTCTAACCAAACCGAAACGGAGGGTTCCAGATGTCCGACGAAGCGAAAACCTATGGCTTCGACACATTGCAGCTTCATGCGGGGGCCCAGCCAGACCCTGCAACCGGCGCACGCCAGACGCCAATCTATCAGAACACAGCGTATGTGTTCCGAGACGCAGACCACGCGGCCGCGCTCTTCAACCTGCAAGAGCTTGGTTTCATCTACTCGAGGCTGGGAAACCCCACCGTCGCGGTTTTGCAAGAGCGCGTCGCGACCCTGGAGGGCGGCGTGGGCGCCGTTGCGTGCGCATCGGGACATGCAGCTCAGGTCATGGCGCTGTTCCCGCTGATGGGCCCAGGCGACAATTTCGTCGCGTCTTCAAGGTTGTATGGCGGGTCGATCAACCAATTCGGCCATGCGTTCAAACACTTCGGATGGGAGGTCCGCTTTGTCGACACCGAAGATCCCGACGCGGTGAAGGCGGCGATCGACGGCAAGACCAAAGCCGTGTTCTGTGAATCCATCGCCAATCCGGGCGGCTACATCTCGGACCTGAAGGCGCTCGCTGGGATTGCGCATGACGCCGGCGTGCCGCTGCTGGTCGACAACACGTCCGCCACGCCCTACTTGTGCCGGCCGCTTGAGCATGGAGCCGACATCGTCATCCACTCGACGACGAAATACCTGTGCGGCAACGCCACCTCTATGGGCGGCATGGTGGTCGATAAGGGAACCTTCGACTGGGGGGCGTCCGGTCGTTTCCCGAACATGACCGAGCCCGAGGCGTCCTATCACGGTCTGAAGTTCTTCGAGACGTTCGGAAACCTCGCCTTCACATTCTATTCGATCGCGATCACGTTGCGCGATATCGGCATGTGCCAGGCGCCGATGAACGCGTTCCAGACCCTGCTCGGCATCGAAACGCTCTCGCTGCGAATGGACAAGCACTGCGAAAACGCGCTCAAGGTCGCCCAGCATCTCGAGCAACACTCGGCCGTCGAGTATGTCTCTTACGCCGGGCTGGAGAGTTCGCCCTATTACTCGCGGGTGGCGGAGTACTGCCCCAAAGGCGCCAGCTCGATTTTCACCTTTGGCGTGAAGGGCGGCTATGACGCCTGCGTGAAGCTGGTCGACAGCGTCGAGCTGTTCAGCCATCTCGCGAACCTGGGCGATGCGAGGTCGCTGATCATCCACTCGGCCTCGACGACGCACCGGCAATTGACGCCCGAACAGCAGTCAGCCGCCGGAGCAGGCCCCGAGGTCGTGCGCCTCTCAATCGGCCTTGAGACGGCGGAGGATCTGATCGCGGATCTGGATCAGGCGCTCGCAAAAGCGGTCGGTTAGATCGCTCGCGCCAAGGGATTTCCCTAATTGACAAGCTCTCCTCCGGCTCCGCATGTCGGAGGAGAGCTTTTTTCGTCGCGGGGGGCCTGACGTGAGCGTATTCCTGGAAAATCTGCTGGTGGCGTTGCTCAGCGCAGGGCTGATCTTCTACTTCCAGCCGGATCCGATGACAGCCGGGATCGCCGCGGTCGTCGTGTTGGCGCTTTGCATGATCGCCAACCGCTCCAAGCTCGGCGAGGTCTTTGGAAAGTCGGTAATGCCGCTGCTCGTCGGCGGACTGTTCCTTGTGGCTTACGTCGAGATCCACAAAGTCCCCGCCGCCGCGATGGTGCTGGAAGCCGAATTCGACGAGTTCTACGGCGAACAATACTACGCCGTGATCTCGACGCTGTTTGCGATCATCACAGCGTTGATCCTGGTGAAAGGGATCGAACTGTTCGATCAACTCAATCAGGCGGTCAACGAGGAGGCGAACCAGATCCGCTCGATCATCGGGTTCCTGGTCTATTTCGAAGACGAGACCAGCCGCGACGGCTCGTCGCACATCCAGACGCTCCGGACGCTCTTGCGCGACTATTGCCAGCACGTCTCGGCTCCCCCCCCGATCTCCGGCAGCGCCGCGAACGGCGCAATCCTGAAACAGACCGCCGAAGAGATCGCCAAGCTCGAACCCGCAGATGAGAACGACCGCGTCGCTCTGCAGGAAGTGATGCGAGGCCTCAACGCGCTGTTCATCACGAGGTCCAAACGCATCAGCGCCAGCCAGGCGAAAGTGCCGGTCTACATGCTGGTGATCCTCACCTTCATGTCGCTGGCGATTATCTTTCCGTTCTTTCTGGTTTCGCCGGAACCGTTCTCGCACACCTACACGATCATCTTCGTGCTGGCGGCGTTTTGCTGCTTCATCCTGATGCTGCTGCTCGACATCAACTCGCCATTCGACGGGTTCTGGCATGTCGACCTTGAGCCGTATCACCAGCTCGAAGAAGCGATTTCAGAAGAACTCGCCATGAAAGCTTCGGCGATGGCGGCGACAGGGGCTTAATCCAGCTCCCAAACCACCATAACGCTCGCGGAAATCTCATTGCGGCCAGCGGCTATCGGGACGGCCATCGCGGCTTCCATGCGGACCACCGGAACCGGACCGCTTGTCGAAAACTCGGAGATCGAGACGACGTCGCCGAGATCGACGTCCGCAGCGTCGGCGTAAAGCTCGGCCTTGCGCCGCGCATCCGCGACCGCCGCGGCGCGCGCCTCGTCGCGCGCTTCCTCCAGATCGGAAACGCCGAAATCGAGGCCATCCACCTGGTTTGCTCCGGCGGCGACCAGCGCATCGATTACGGCGCCGACATCGTCGATCTCTCGCAGCGTGATCCGGAGCGCGTTGTCTGCTTCGTAACCGTCGATCACCGAACGTCGTCCACCATCTTCTCCCAGCGCTTGCCGATAGTACGGATTGATCGTCAGGCGGCTGGTTTTCATATCTGCCGCTGCGACGCCCAGGCTCTCGGTCGCAGCGAACACCCGGCGCATGCTCTCAGAATTCGCGGACATCGCTTCTGCAGCCGTTGTCCCACGCGTGGAAACGCCCAGTCGCAAGACGGCGATATCGGGCTCTCGGAACACCGCGCCTTCGCCCGTGACCGAGACATGGCGGTCGTTCGACGTTGGCGCGTCGCCACAAGCCGCGACGCCAAGAACTGCGCCCAGGACAGCGAGAACGACAAACTGGCGCATGACGATGTTTCCTTCGGACCAGAGAACGCAATTCGCTCTCACATTTTCGCTCTATTCTGAGATCAAAGCGAGTTAAATGCGGCGCTCTAAATGAAGCGACGCATTGCGCGCAGTGGGGTATGCATAGGAAAACAGAACGGTTCGAGCAGGCGACCACGGCGCCGGGCGCCGAAGGCATTCTTCGACAGGTCCGATATGAAAGACTGGTTAATCTCAGAGCTTAAGGCGATGTCGCAGCCGCAGGACGGCGCACGCTACGCCCTGTCGCTGTCTCAAGAGCGAATCATGCTTTTGGAGAGGCTGCCGGCTGGCGACACCGTGCTCGGCGAAGCGAAGTTTGGGGATGCGACCTGGGACGAGGACGTCACGCGGCTCCGCGAGCGCGCCGGCGGCCGCCGCGGAACCGCCAGAGTCGACCTCCTGCTCCCGCCGGATCTGACCTTGTCCAGAGTGGATCGGTTTCCAGGAGACGCTCGGAAGAACCTTCGCGAAGCGGTCTGGTGGCGCCTCGATACGATGAGCACCCAACGCCCTGAAGATCTTTGCTTTGATGCTGCGATCATCGACGCGGACCCAGCGACGGGCTTCTTGCAGGTGAACGTCGCGATCACCTCGAAGCAGACAGTCGAAGAGGCTCTGGCTTTCGCCAAGGAGAACGGGTTCAAAGCGCAAAGAGTGTCCTCGGTCGCGAGTTTTGACGGCTTTCCACAAGGTCCCTTGTTTGTGCGGGCGGCGCGGAATCGCTCGGACACCTATTCGCTGCGCCGCTCGGCTGCGGCGATGGTGGCGGCCTGCCTCGTCCTGGCGCTGATGGGCGGCGCAAGGGCGCTGATCGAGCGCGGCGCGGCCGCTAGCGAAATCGAAGAGCAGCGCATCACGGCCGAAGCGGCTTTCTCAGACGCCGCGTTGCTGCGCGACGCGACGCTCGACCTTGCAAGGCGCGCGGCCACGCCCGCCACGCTCCGAAAAGAACGACCCCTGGTGGTGGACACGATCGAGACCCTGAGCGGCGTGTTGCCGCCTCAGTCCTTCGCGGAACGCGTCGTGATCCAGGACACGACCATCCGCGTCGAGGGCGTCGCCGCGAACGCCGACGCTGTTCTGTCCGCTCTTGAGGTCTCGGACGCTTTCGAGACGCCGCGCTACGCGGCTCCTCCGATTGCAACGGAAGAGGGCCGCGGCGAACGCTTCGTCATCGAAGCCAGCCTTCCGATGAAGGAGAGCGGCCAGTGAACGCTTCATCCGACCGCATCGGCGGTTTTGTCCGCCGTGGAACGCCTTTGAGCCGCGGCCTCGCGGGCCTCGTCGCCTCGGTTCCTGTTCTCCTTGTCGTCGGAGCGATCGCATTCGGCGCCGTGAGCATCTGGAACGGTCAATCCGAGCGGTATGCGGATGAGCAGTACAACCTCCGCCGGATCAACGCCGAGGCCGAGCAGGCGCGCCTCTATCAGCCGCTGCGCGAGGCGTGGCGCGATTACGCCCAAACGGATCTTTCCGGACTGTCGCAAGCCGGCGAGCCGCAAGCGGCCGAGTCCGAAATGCGTCTGCGCCTCGCCGGCCTGTTTCAGCGATTTGGCGGCGTTTGGGAAACGTCGGAAGTCCTGGCGGCGCAGCTCGAGCCCGGCATCGAACGCCTGCGCGTGGAGTCCCGAGGCCGTTTGCCAGAATCCGTCCTGACAGCCTTCCTCGAAAGCGTGGAGACAGAAACGCCGTTTTTGTTCATCGACTTGCTGGACGCAAACCGCGGAGCCGACCTGAACGGCGAGGCCGCGTTGGACATTCGTCTGCAGGTCTCAAGCTATCGCTTGGCGGAGTCCGATTCATGAGCCGGTCGATTTGGATCGCAGTCAACGGGCTTCTTGTGGCGGTGACGTTCGCCATGGGGTGGTTCGCGGTGAACGCGCCACAGCTCGCACGGCCAAGCCTTGAGTCCAGCGACGCGATCGCGATCACCGTCGATCCTCCGCCGTTGCCACCCGCTCCGTTCATCCGCTCGTCTCTCGACGGCGGCGAAGCAATTACGCCAAGACCGTTGTTCTCGGCGCCCGAAACCATCGACGTGGTCACCGCGTCGACCAACGGTCCCGGCCCCGTCGACCGCAATCAACCGCCTATTGTTCGCTCGGTTATCAATCCGCCGATCATGGCGCTTGGAACGCTGTCTTCGAACATTGCGGCGAGCTTGCCGGCGGCGCGCGACTTCCGCGTGGGGCGGACCAGCGTTCTCGAAGATCAGAGCGCTTTGGTTCGGAGCATCGGGATTGTCGCAGAGGTCCGCGCGCCAGATCCAGGGTTTGCGCCGAAGAGCGCGCCACGCCCGTTTCCGCACCCAGATCGCCAGGATATCCTCGACTTGGAACGACGACCCGGCGTCTTCGCCGCGGAGCTCGCGCCGCGCCCACGGAAACGGCCTGAACAAACCGAGCGCGCTATCAACGTGACCGCGGCGCCCGAACCCGCGGCCCAACGGGATCGTTTCTTGGAAGATCCCACCTTGATGACTGAGGAAGGGTTGATCCTCATCGGCGTCTTCCAGAGCCGTAATTCGGAGCGGGCGATCATCAAGACGCCCAGCGGCGAAGCGGTGCGGGTGACCACGGGCGACGAGATCGAGGGCTGGCGCGTCTCCAGCATCAGCGCAGACCGGATCACGTTGAGACGCGCCAGTCAGACGCGCATGCTCAAACTCGCGGACGCGCCAGAATAGCCGCCCGTTTCTAGATTTTGCCCCGGCTCCACGCCTCCCAAGCCGCCCAAGCATCTGGCGTATCAAGATCGATCTCCGGGGCGTCGGACGCGGTTTGAACATCCGTGACGAACTCGGAGTGCTCGCGAACGACGGCGCGCGCGCCTTCGTCGCCCTTCAGCTCGGACAGAGCTTCAAAGAAACGCCGACCAAACAGAACCGGATGCCCAGGGCGGCCCGATGCGGCCAAAGGTCGAACGATCGCGCGACCCTCTTCGGGATCAAAGGCGGCGATCAGGCGGTCGACCAGCGGTCCGTCGACCTCCGGCATGTCGGCAAGCGAGATCATGACGGCGTCCGCTTTGGGAGAGACGCCTTGAAGCGCAATGCGAATGCTGGAGGCCATACCCTCCGACCATTCCGGATTCTCAAGAATGCGAACGGCCAAACCGCTCAGGGCGGCGCGGACGTCGCCGGACTTTGCGCCAACGACCACAACGACCTCATCGGCGCCGCTGGCGAGCAAGCGCTCGGTCACCCGCCGCACCAGCGGTTTTCCGCCAGCATCGAGCAGCAGCTTGTGAGCCTCTCCCATGCGGCTCGACGCGCCGGCCGCCAGCAAAGCCAGCGAGACGAATGGGCGTTCCGGCGCCAGCGCGCCCCCGCCCCGAGGTTGAGGCCGCGACGAGATCTCCTTGAGCAGGCCGCCGACGCCCATCGCCTCAATGTCGCTCGCTGACACGGTCAACCCGCAGGCGAGGCGCTCGAGAACCCAATCGGCGCCGTTGAGCTTTGGCGAACGCGCACAGCCCGGAAGGCCGATCACCGGCGTCTCGCCCAGATGACCGAGAACAAGGAGGTTGCCCGGATCGACCGGCATTCCAAGCCGTTCAATCCAGCCGCCAGCGCGTTCGATCGCCGCCGGCGCGACGTCGCGCCGGTCCGAGGTCGCCGATCCCGCGAGCACAAGGATCAGATCCTCTTCTGGACCTCCGGCGATCTCCTGCGCGAGCGCTGCGGTCTCATGCGCTGTCACACTCTCAGACGTCAGCTCAACGCCGAGCGCCGCCAAGCGAGCGCGGACCGCGTCTGCGCCCTTTTCGATCACGGCGTCCTTCATCCCGGGCGTCCGAGTACAAATCAGGCGCGCACGCCGGGCCCTCACGGGCGCTACGGAAATGACGTCCGAGGCGCGCAGGATCTCCGCAACGTCTGCGACGGCCGCAGCCGAGGCCGCGTAGGGGATGATTTTCACCGTCGCGAGCATCTGACGTTCGACCACCCGAGCGTGGTTCGGCAACGTCGCCAGAGTGATCGCCTCGTCGACGGCGTTGGCGCGAAACACCGCCTCTTCGTCGACTTTCAAAACCCCCTGAGCCTCCGCATAATGATTGCCCCGCCCCGTGAACTGCGCCGACACCCGAAGATGCGCCTCGCCGCGCCGCGCCCCGATCGCCTCGCCGATCTGAGCCGCGGCCGCGTTCTCATCAAGATCACTGGGCTCCAGAAGAGCGACGACGATCTCCGAGACGCCGGCGTTTCGCAGCATTGCGATCTCGCGATCGCCGAGGCTCGCACCTTTCTTCAGAACGCCTTCAGGAAGCCGGACAGAGTGCGCCAAGATCGCGCCGACCAGCGCATCGCCCACAGGCATCGGACCGAACTTCATCGCGTCGCCATGCCTGAGCGTGTTTCCGGCCGCCGAAGCCGCTCGGTAATCTGCGCGAGAATAGATACGGCGATCTCAGCCGGGCTCTTTGCTCCGATATCGAGGCCAATAGGCGCATGCAAACGCCCGATCTCGGCATCCGTCAATCCTTCAGCCTTCAGCCTTTCCACTCGCTTCGCGTGGGTTCGGGGCGAGCCCAACGCGCCCACGTAGAACGCGTCTGACCGCAACGCCCGAATGAGAGCGGGATCGTCGAGCTTCGCGTCATGGGTCAGGCACACGACGGCGGTATGCGGGTCCAGCCCCAGTTGCTCCAACGCGGCGTCAGGCCATTGATGTGACAGCGTCTCCCCCGGAAAGCGCGCCTCGCTGGCGAAGGCGAGCCGCGGATCGATCAGCGTGACGTCATAGCCCGAAAGCCGCGCCATCGTCGCCAGCGCTTGCGAGATATGCACAGCGCCAATCACCGCCATTCGCAGCGGCGGCGCGTGAACAGCCAAGAACCAACCCGGATCGCTCTGAGAAAAACGCGACTTGCCAGTCACGATCGCGGAGACGCCGTCGCGCGCGCGCTCCCGCTCCGCTGGCTCGGACGCGTCGATCAATTCGCGCGCCCAGGTTTTCGTATCGACGGCGGCCACGACCGCACGCCGCTCCGCACGATGCGTTGTCAGCTCCGCCAGAAACTCGGAACTGACGCCATCGCCGACGTCGACCGGCTCGACCATGATCCGGATGGTTCCGCCGCATGCGAGTCCCACCGCAAACGCGTCGTCATCCGACACGCCGAATTCAAGAATGCGCGGCTTGCCGTCCTCGATCGCCTCCAACGCCTCGGCCGTCACCGCGCCTTCGACGCAGCCGCCGGACACCGACCCCGTCAGTTCGCCATCCGACGAGACCGCCAGCTGCGCCCCAGCCTGTCGAGGGGCCGATCCCCAGGTCTGCACAACCGTCGCCAGGGCTGCTCCCTTGCCCGCCCTGCGCCACGCAAGCGCTTGTTCAGGAATGTCATCGTGCTGGATCCGAGTTTCAGGCGTCGATGGACCGGACATCACGTTCATCTCTCAGCATTCTCATGAGCCGCACGCGTTCGCCGACATCGTCAGGACGACCGAGCGCATCTGCCAGTTCCGCAAGGCTGTGTATGTTGTGCGCCGCCCGGAAGCTGTCCACCCTTGGCAGCAATGCGCGCACGCCTTGCGCTTTGGGCGCAAAGCCGTCCCAACGCAGAAGCGGGTTCAGCCAGATCAGTTGTCGCGAGGAGAGCCGCAACCGCTCCGCCTCTTTTTCGAGCGCGGAGGCGTCATCACGGTCAAGACCGTCGGTGATCAGCAGGACAACCGCGCCCTGTCCCAGCACCCGCCGCGACCAGTCGCGGTTGAACGCGTGCAGACACGCTCCGATCCGGGTGCCGCCCTCCCAGTCCTCGACCTCGGCGCCGGCCGCTGCAAGCGCCTCGTCGACGTCCCGTGTCGCCAGATGGCGCGTGACGTTGGTCAGTCTCGTGCCGAAGACGAAACTGTGCACCTTGGCCCAACCAGCGCCTTTTCGGTTCGACACCGCGTGCAAGAAGTGCAGCAGCATGCGGCTGTAGCCGGACATCGAGCCCGAGATATCGCAGATCGCCACAAGGTTGGGCCATCGCGTTCGACGCTCGCGCATCTGCAGCGGCGACGGCGCCCCGCCCGAACGGATCGACGCTTTCAATGTCGCCCGCCAGTCCGGAACGGATCCGCTCGAGGCCGGGCGCAGCCGACGCGACACGATCGGTTCGACGGGCAAGCTGAGCCGCGCGATCGCCTGTTTCGCCGCCGCGATCTCACGCGTGGACATCTGCTCGAAATCCATCGCTTGAAGACGCTCTTCATCCGACACTGTGAACGTGGCGTCGAATTCGATCTCCTCGCCTTCTTCCTCCAGCGAAGGCGGCGGCTGGTCGCCGGCGAGCGCTTCCTGAGCCCGCGTCTCGGCCGCCTTTTTTTCACGATCTTCCGGAGGGACGTCGGCCTCACGCATGAGCACCGACATCATCTTCTCCATCAGTTGGGGATCGCGCCAGAACAGCTTGAACGTCGCGTCAAAGAGAGCGCGGTGCTCGGCCCGGCTGACGAAGCAGGCGTGCAAGGTCCAATAAAAGTCGCGGCGGCGACTGAATCCCGCCGCCTCAACCGCATGAACCGCGTCAATCACCCGCCCTGACCCCACCGGCATGCCGGCCTTCCTCAGCGCCCGCGCGAAGTGCAGGATGTTCTCCGTCAGCCGACCAACGGGCTGATGCGGGATCAGCTCTTCTTCATCGCCCATTGAGCTTCAACCACCGCCGTCAGCTCGGCGATGAACAGTTTCTGAAGCCGCAGCCTCAGGCCCAGCGCCCTGATGAAATCGAGTTCAAGCTCGTTGATCGGATTGTCCGAATTCACGAGATCCACCGCGTGACCAAACATGGCCCGCGCAAGTCTGCCGGGGCCATCGCCGCCTTCTTTCGTCCGGATCACATCGCAACCGACCCCGACGACGGCCCAGCGACGCGCGTCGTCGACGCTGTGGAACTTCCCCATCACCGCATTGTGCAAGGCGTCGCGCGCTTCCGTGCTCATCTCGGCGAAGACCGCGATGTTCCCCAGCTTCTTCTCCAGCGCTTGCTGCTCGAGCGCGCCGTGATTGTCATCGGCCATGATCGCGCCGTAGAGAACCGCGTAACAACCTTCCTCGAAGCTCATGGTCGGAAGGGCGCTTGGCCCTTTCGGCGGTTTGAACAGAAACGGCAGCACGCTCTGCCAGAATGTCTTCCTCGGCGCGTGCTCACCGGCGGCGAGGCCCTGGAACCGTTCACTCTTCAGCTTTATCTCAGTCATAAGCGCCCCCTGCGCTCAAACCCACATCCCTGCATCGCATACACGCAAATCACCCTTTTGGGGAGTTGCGGATCAACGCAGACTTTCGCGGGCCTCGTCGAGCAACGTCGCCGTCTCCGATCCCTGCATCCGCGCGATGTCGTCTTGATACTTCAACAGCGCGCCTAAGGTGTTGGTGATCGTCTCCGGGCTCAGCGCAATCGCATCCAGCGCGACCAGCGCTTTCGCCCAATCAATGCTTTCGGCGACGCCGGGTTTCTTGAACAAGTCCTCGCCGCGCAAACGCTGAACGAAGGCGACCACCTCGCGGGACAACGTATCCGACGCCTCCGGAGCCCGCACCTTCAGGACCTGAAGCTCCGTTTCGAAATCGGGATAATCGACCCAATGATAAAGGCAGCGCCGCTTCAGCGCGTCATGCACCTCTCGCGTGCGGTTCGAGGTGATGATCACGATCGGCGGATCGTCGGCCTTGATCGTCCCGAGCTCCGGGATCGTCACCTGGAAATCCGACAGCGCCTCTAGAAGAAAGGCTTCAAAAGGTTCGTCGGTGCGATCCAGTTCGTCGATCAGCAGGACCGGCGGACCGTCAGCTTGAGGCCGCATCGCCTCCAGCAACGGCCGGGTGATCAGGAACCGCTCGGAAAACAGCTCCGAAGACAGCGCGTCCCGTTCCCCGGCCGTAAAGCTGTCTCCCGCCTCCGCAAGACGGATCTCGATCATCTGTGCGGCATAGTTCCACTCGTAAACCGCCGACGCGGCGTCCAGACCCTCATAACACTGCAGACGTATCAACCGCCGCCCCAGAGTTTCGGCCAGCGCCTTTGCGATCTCGGTCTTTCCGACGCCAGCCTCGCCTTCGAGAAACAACGGTCGGCCGAGCTTCAGCGCCAGAAACGCGACGGTGCCCAAGCTCCGCCCGCAGACATATCCAGCGCGCCCCAGCATCTCCTGCGCCGCATCGATTGAAGAAGGGTAGTCCGCCATATTCGGCCCTTTAGATGATCCGTCGAGTTGTGACGGCGACGATTAGCGGGTCAAGGGCCGGCTCGCCGGCATGCGAAGCCCTTGACGCGCGCATCGTCACCGCAGACTGGCGCAGGGCCGACCCAGTCGGCCTTCCCAGTCCAAGTCTCTGCTCGGAGGACGCGGAGGCGTCCAACGAGCGCAAAGAAGAGCCGCGCAGCGGCGCCGTTTGCCCAATAGACGTCTGCTCACGCCGTTGCGCCGTCTTCCTCGACAGGGAGTTCTTCCGCCTCGGCCCCCAGGTTCGACGCGAAATTCGTAAAGAACTCGCCAGCGAGCTTTTTGACGGATCCCTTCAGCAATCGCGATCCGATCTGCGCCAGCTTTCCGCCGATCTGCGCATTGGCGGTATAGGTTAGGATCGTCACGTCCGGGGCTTCTTCGACCAACTGCACGTCCGCGGCGCCCTTGCCAAAGCCCGCGACCCCGCCCTTGCCCTCGCCGCGGAGCGTATAGCTCGCAGGCGGGTTGAGGTCTTCAAGGTCGACGCTCCCGGTAAACTTGGCCTTCACAGGCCCCAGTTTGGCGACGACCACCGCGGAAAAGCTGGTCGGACTGTCCTGGTTCAACTCCTCACAGCCAGGGATCGACTGTTTGAGCATCTCTGGATCGTTCAACCCATCCCACACCTTCTGGCGAGAGGCGGCGATGCGATAGCGGCCTGCGAGATCCATGGCGGGCGATCTCCCTATTCTTTTCTCTTTTCGTTTCTTGTCTCACTCAACGTGTTCGCGTCTGAGGAGGACGTCACGGCAATCTATCCCTTAGAGCAGCAACACGACGGCGATGCCAAGGAAAGCAAAGAAACCGACCACATCCGTTACGGTTGTGACGAACACGCCGGACGCAAGCGCAGGGTCGGCGCCGGCCTTGTCGAGGCCGATGGGGATCAGGATGCCCGCAAGGCCGGCGATCAGCATGTTGACGACCATCGCCAACGCCAGGACCACGCCCAACATTGCGCTGTCAAACCAGATCCATCCAACGGCGCCGACGATCACCGCAAAGGACAGCCCGTTCGCCAAGCCCACCGCCGCCTCACGCGCGATGATCCGCATCGCGTTGGTTCGGGTCAGGTCTTTGGTCGCCAACGCGCGCACGGCGACGGTCAGGGTTTGCGTTCCGGCGTTGCCGCCCATCGACGCGACGATCGGCATCAAGATCGCGAGCGCGACGATCTGTTCGATGGCGCCGTCAAACAGACCAATCACCAGCGAGGCCAGGATCGCCGTCACCAAGTTCACCGCAAGCCACGGAAACCGCCGACCAATGATCTTGAGCACAGCGTCGCCCAACGACTCGTCGCCGACGCCGCCAAGGCGCAGCAAGTCCTCTTCAGCCTCTTCATCAAGCGCCTGGATCGCATCGTCGATGGTGATCACGCCGGCGAGCCGTCCCGTCTCATCCACCACAGGAGCCGAGACGATGTGATACTGGTTGAAGGCGTAGCCGACGTCTTCCTGGCTCTGGTCCACGCGAAAAATCGTCAGATCAGCATCCTTCAATTCCTCCAGCGTCACGTGACGGCCGGCGCCCATGACACGGCTCAACGCGACTTGCCCGATCGGCTGCATCACCGGATCGACGAGCACAATGTTGTAGAATTGCTCGGGCAGATCGTCGGTCGACCGCATCCAGTCGATCATCTCGCCCACTGTGCGAAACGGCGGCGCCCAGACCATCTCGCGCTGCATGAGACGCCCAGCGCTGTCTTCCGGGTAAGCGAGCGACTGCTCAATCGCCGCCCGATCCGCGGCCTCGAGGTTATCGAGAATCTCGGACTGCGCCTCAGGCTCAAGATCTTCAACCAGGTAGACCACGTCGTCGGTTTCAAGCTCTGACACCGCCTCGGCGATGTCCTCTGGACGCATGTAGCCGAGCACTTCGTCACGCGTCGCCTCGTCCAGATCCGACAACATCTCCGGATCGACGTCCGAGCCAAGCATCTTGATCAGCCGGCTGCGGTCATGCGAGCCGATCTGTTCGATCAAGTCGGCGAGATCGGCGTGGTGAACCCCTTCAACCGTCTTGAGCAGACGGTCCCGATTCCGCGTCACAAGCGCGACAAGCACCGTCGCAACCGTGTCGACATCCAGCGCAAAGTCGCCTTCGCCCGCAATTTGCCGGGCGCGTTCCCGAGCGGCCTCCTTGGCTTTTTGTCGCTTGATCTTCTTCGCAGCTTTCCGAAGCGCTCGGTGCTCGGCTTCGAGGGCTTCGAGGCGAGAGGCTTTCACATCTTCGAAGCTCCGCGCGCCGCGGCGGTCCGGTCTGCTGTCGTTCTCGTCACTCATCGCGAATACCTCCGCGCGCCCGGGCAAGCGACATGGCTGTCACGAGGGCGTTGATAGACGCCTTCGAACCGCAGGCAAACCGCCAGCGGAAGGATTATTGCGATCCTTGCGGCATGGGATGTGAAACGGCGTTGGCGAGCGCCTGACGGATCTCACGCGCCAAATCGGACCGTTCGCCCGGCGTCAGGAAGGCGCCCAGCTCGATCTCCCGGCCAGATGACGCGAGGATCAGGTATTTCTCGATACGTTTCGTGTCGACCAGTTCGACCCGCACCCATTGCGGATTGGCGCTCCACTCGCGGCGCCGGCCATTCGGCTCGATCCGTTCGACTTGCACACGGTCCGGCCAGATCCGGACATGTTCGCGAACGCGCCCGCTGCGATACGTCAACTGAAGCATCCCGTAGAGCAACGCCAGATCGAACAGCAGAAAGCCTGCGATCACCCAGGCCGCATTGGTTCCCAGGATCGGAATGAGGGGAATGCAGACCCCGACAGCGGCCACCAGCATGACAAGCCGAAATCCACGCGGGCTCAGGGAGCGGTGCGGCCAGAGCGTCACATCGTAGAGCGGGTCGCTCGGATCATTCTCGACGGCGGCAGTCATTCCCGACCTCCCGAAACGACGAAGCGGGGCCTCAGCCCCGCTCGCCAACTTTAGCAGTCGATCAGCGAGCGCCTAGTGCGACGCCGGCTTGCCTCGAAAGTCCGGCAACGTCTCGAAGGTGTGCGCCGGCGGCGGCGACGGCAAAGTCCATTCGAGCGTGTCCGCGCCTTCGCCATAGGGGTTCGCGACGGTGCGGCGTCCATAAGCCAGCGACCAGAAGATCAACCCGATGAAGAAGATGAAGGAGGCGAAGCTGATGAATGCGCCAATCGACGAGACGTAGTTCCAGCCGGCGAACTCGGCGGAGTAGTCGATATAACGGCGCGGCATGCCGGCCAGACCCAGGAAGTGCTGCGGGAAGAAGGTGATGTTCGAAGCGATGAACATCCACCAGAAGTGCAGTTTGCCCGCCCATTCCGGAATCTCTCGACCGGTCATTTTCGGGAACCAGTAGTAGATCCCCATGAAGATGCCGAACACAGCGCCCAGGCTCATCACGTAGTGGAAGTGCGCCACCACGAAATAGGTGTCGTGATAGACCCTGTCGGCGCCGGCTTGCGCCAGCATCACGCCCGTCACGCCGCCCACGGTGAACAGGAAGATGTACCCGATCGCCCAGAGCATTGGCGTGCGGAACTCGATCGAGCCGCCCCACATCGTCGCAATCCAGGAGAAGATCTTAATGCCCGTGGGCACCGCGATCACCATCGTCGCGAGCATGAAGTAGGCCTGCGCATTCAAGCTCATGCCGACCGTGTACATGTGGTGCGCCCAGACGACGAAGCCGAGCACGCCGATCGACACGATCGCGAAGACCATGCCCAGGTAGCCGAAGATCGGCTTGCGTGAGAAGGTTGCGATCACGTGGCTGACGATGCCGAAGGACGGCAGGATCAGCATGTAAACTTCCGGATGGCCGAAGAACCACAGCAAGTGCTGGTAGAGCACCGGATCGCCGCCGCCTTCCGGCTGGAAGAAGGTCGTGCCGAAGTTACGGTCCGTCAGCAGCATGGTGATCGCGCCCGCCAGAACCGGCAGCGACAGCAGGATCAGGAATGCGGTGACGAAGATCGACCACGCGAACAGCGGTACTTTGAAGAGCGTCATGCCCGGCGCGCGCATGTTCAGGAACGTCGCGATGATGTTGATCGCGCCCAAGATCGACGATGCGCCGGAGACGTGGACCGCGAAGATCGCAAGGTCCATCGACATCCCTTGCTCACTTGTCGATAGCGGCGCGTAGAGCACCCATCCGACCCCGGACCCCGTTTGCCCATTGCCCCCCGGCGCGAAGACCGACAGCAGCGCCAGCGAGGTGCCGCAGACGTAAAGCCAGTAGCTCAAGTTGTTCAGGCGCGGAAACGCCATGTCGGGCGCGCCGATATGCAGCGGCATGAAGTAGTTGCCGAACCCGCCAAAGAGCGCCGGGATCACCACGAAGAACATCATCAAGATGCCGTGGCCAGTGATCATCACGTTCCAGACGTGACCGTTCGGCTCGCCGTCGAGGAGCATGTACTGAACGCCGGGCTCCATGAGCTCCAGACGCATATACATGGTCATGATCACCGAAATCAGGCCGGCGATGCCCGCCGTCCAGAGATAGAGGATCCCGATATCCTTGTGGTTGGTTGAGCAGAACCAGCGGGTGAAGAACCCAGGTTGATCGTGCTGCTCGATGTGCGCGGTGGCGTCAGCCATGCCCTAACTTCCCTCTTTGTCGCACAAACGAGAGAGCTGCGTTGCGCGCAATTCTCCCGCTGTTTTGATAGTTGGTATCGAAATCCGCGCTTGATGAAAAGCGGCCGAAAGCGATCCGAGCGCGCCTGCGGCGAAACGCCTTAGTTTCGAAAGACAATCAGACTGGAACGGCTTGATTGTTGACCGAGAAGACCTGATCGAAGGCCGCTTTGAGCGCCAAGTCCAGATCCGGCATGGTCGCCGGCACCCCAAGATCGACGAGACTGGTCACGCCGAAGCTGGTGATTCCGCAGGGCACGATACCGGCGAAATGGTCGAGATCGGGCTCGAGATTGACGGCGATCCCGTGAAACGCGACCCATTTGCGAACGCGGACGCCGATGGCGGCGATCTTGTCCTCCCGCTCCGGCGCGCCGAGGTCCGTGCGCCGCACCCAGACGCCCACGCGACCCTCTCGCCGCTCGCCGACGACATTGAATTCGGCCAAAGCGCGGATGACCCATTCCTCCAGCCGCCACACATGCGCCCGCACGTCCCGTCCCCGTCGGTTGAGATCGAGGATCGCATAACCCACGCGCTGACCGGGACCGTGGTAGGTGTGCTCGCCGCCGCGGCGCGTTTCATAAACCGGGAAGCGATCAGGCTGCAGCAGATATTCCGCCTTGGCCGAGACGCCGGCGGTATAGAGCGGCGGGTGTTCAAGCAGCCAAACAAGCTCGTCCGCCTCGCCATTGGCGACATGGTCGGCGCGGCGCTCCTGCTCGGCCGTCGCCTGATCATAATCGACCGGCAGATCGTCGATTCGCCACTCGGGCATGGGCTCCTCCTAGTCGAAGCCCTATGAATGCTCACGTTTTCCCCTTTTCAAGCCGAAAACGCTTTGCTACATGCCCCGTCTCTGTCGCACATGCGGTCGTGGCGGAATTGGTAGACGCGCAGCGTTGAGGTCGCTGTGGGGTAAAACCCGTGGAAGTTCGAGTCTTCTCGACCGCACCAGAGCGCTTCGGACAGGAAGCGCGCAGCATCCAAAAGCATTTCAGGGCGGCAGAGGTTTGCAGAGCAAACTGCGCAAGGCCATTTGGCGCGACGCTCTCCCCCAGAACATCACTTCGCAAATCAGCGCCACGATCACGTCGCAATTAACGATAATTGCTCCCGTCGGGTATAGAGAGAGCAAGAAGAACGATCGGGGCGGACTGATGAGTTGTTTCGGTGCTGAGTTTTGGCGGCGCATCCGCGTTTTGGGTCTGGCGCTGGTGGTGGGATTGGCGCCGGCGGCTGCGATCTCTCAAAGCGATGATGAAGCCGAAACCGACGTCACAGGCTCCGCCGATCATCCGATGATTGGCCGCTTCGCCGGATCTGTCATCACCGGCTATGAGACACGCGACTTCGACGAGTTCCGGTTCCTGACCGGTCCCGGCGCCAAAGATGCGCCCGGCAAAGACCTCGAGGGGCGACTCACGCGCATCGCGTACAAGGCGCCCGCCGCGGCCTCGGTCGCGGAAGTGGCCCGCGCGTATCAGATCGCGCTCCGAGACAAAGGCTTTCAGATCGACTTTGCTTGCGAGCTCGAAGAATGCGGGGGGCCCGGCTTCTCTCGACAGATCGATGTATTGCCGATCCCGAAAATGATCGTGGACGGTTTCAACTTCCGCTATGTCGCCGCACGGACGACAGAGCTTCCGACCACCTACGCCTCGGTGCTGGTGAGCGAGAACAACGGGCGTGTTTTCACACAGATTGACGTGCTCGAGCCCGGGTCGCTGCAGAACAAGATCGTCACCGCCGAGGAAATGGCCACGAGCTTGGCCGAGGCCGGACGGATCGCCCTATACGGCGTTTATTTTGAAACCGGCAGCGCCGATATCATCCAGGGCTCCGGACCGACCCTGGAGCAGATGGCAGCGCTGCTCAGGGGGTCGCCGGAGCTGAAAGTCGCGATTGTCGGCCACACCGATTACGCTGGGTCGTTCGACTACAACATGGACCTTTCGCAGCGCCGCGCAGACTCGGTCGCGACGGCTCTGGTCCAGGATTACGGGATCGACCAGAACCGACTGCGCCCAGCTGGCGTCGGCTACCTCGCGCCGGTGGCCACAAACACCACCGCGATCGGACGCTCACGCAACCGACGCGTCGAACTTGTCGCCGAGTGAGACGACCTAAACGCCTTCGAGGATCACCGATGTGCAGGTTGCGTTGTCGTGCCGGATCTTCGCGACCGGCGCGTATTCCGGCGCATTGACGAACGCGCGGGCCGCCTCAGCGTCGGGGAACTCGATGATCACGAGTCGCGTCGGGCTCCAAAGGTCGCCCTCCACCACCTCCATCGCGCCGCCGCGGGCCCGATACTGACCACCATATTTCTCAGCGATCGGACGGGCCTGCGCCTTGTAGGTTTCATACGCCTCGGCGTCGTGGATCTTGGTGTCGACAATCAGAAAAGCGACCATCAAAGCCTCCCGCAAGTTAGTCCGTTTCAGCCGTATAATCCGTTTCCGCGACCGGCTCGAGCCAGTCTGCATAGACGCCGTTCAGCCCCTCATGAATAGCGATATGCGTCATCGAGGTCTCAGGCGCCGCGCCGTGCCAGTGCTTCTCGTGCGGCGAAATCCAGACGACGTCGCCGGGCCGGATCTCGCGAACCGGACCGCCTTCGGTCTGCACCCGGCCGACGCCAGACACGACGATCAATGTCTGCCCCAAAGGGTGGGTGTGCCAATTGGTGCGCGCGCCGGGCTCGAAGGAAACACGCAAAGCGCTGACCCGGGCCGGCTCCGGGGCGGAGACCAACGGGTCCTGCCAGACTTTGCCGGTGAAGTAATCCGGGCTCCCAGCGCGTGTTGGAACCGAGCCTGCGGCGGTGATCTTCATGTTCGAGATCCTTTGGTTGGAGAGACAACACGCCCCTCAGTCTTCGTGACAGAGGCGATCGAACGCTTCGCGAGTGACAGCATAGAAGACCGAATGGCTGTTCGTCAGGTCGGCGATCTCGCCATAGAACGCGCGAGCGACGTGGTTGGCGGCCCCGGCGGTCCACCAAAGGTATACGCCGCCCTCGACGCGACATGCGCGCGCCGTTTCGGCGAGCAGCGCGCGTGCAAGGCCCTGACGCCGTAGATCGGGATCGACGAACAACTCGGCGACATATGATCCGCGCGCGGAGTACACCGCCTCATAGGCGATATGAAACAGGCACAGGCCGCCCAGTCGCCCCTCTTCGCCGCGATCAACGACGACTGCGCGCAGCGCTGCGGCTGAGCCGAACATCTGCTCTGCGAAAAACGCCTCTTCGACGAAATCGATAGGCTCGCCGTCATGGGCGCAGCGGGCGCGCACAAGACGGGCGATTTCCTCAACATCGCCGGGTTGCGCGAAACGAACGTGCGGCGAGCTCAGTTATCCAAGAAGCTGCGCAGCTTCCGCGAGCGACTGGGATGCTTGAGTTTGCGCAGCGCCTTCGCCTCGATCTGACGGATACGCTCGCGGGTCACCGAGAACTGCTGGCCGACCTCTTCTAGCGTATGGTCGGTGTTCATCCCGATGCCAAAACGCATGCGCAGCACACGCTCCTCACGTGGCGTAAGCGAGGCCAGGACGCTGGTGGTCGTGTCGCGCAGGTTCGAGTGGATCGCGCTGTCGAGCGGGAGAACCGCGTTCTTGTCCTCGATGAAATCCCCGAGCTGGCTGTCCTCCTCGTCCCCGATCGGGGTCTCAAGCGAGATCGGCTCCTTGGCGATCTTCATCACCTTGCGAACCTTGTCGAGCGGCATCTGCAGCTTGGCGGCCAGTTCTTCCGGCGTCGGCTCGCGGCCGATCTCGTGCAGCATCTGGCGCGAGGTGCGCACGAGCTTGTTGATCGTCTCGATCATGTGAACCGGGATGCGGATCGTGCGCGCCTGATCGGCGATCGATCGGGTGATCGCCTGGCGGATCCACCAGGTCGCATAGGTCGAGAACTTGTAACCGCGACGGTATTCAAACTTATCGACGGCTTTCATCAGGCCGATATTCCCCTCCTGGATCAGATCCAGGAACTGCAAGCCGCGGTTGGTGTATTTTTTCGCGATGGAGATCACGAGGCGCAGGTTGGCTTCGACCATCTCGGTCTTCGCGATCGCGGCTTCCTTCTCGCCCTTTTGCACGGTCTGCACGATGCGGCGGAATTCAGGGATGTCGACGCCGACCAGCTGGCCGATCTCGGCGATGTCCTCTCGGATCTCCTCAACACGGTCCGCCTCGCGTTCGGCGAACTTCTCCCAGCCTTTGCCGGAGAGTTTCGACACGCGCTCAAGCCAGCCGGGCTCCAGCTCGAACCCACGATACTCTTCAAGGAATTTCGTCCGCGCGATCCGATGGCGGTCGGCCATCTGCATCAGCTGGCTCTCCAGCTGCAAGAGGCGCTTGTTGATCCCGTAGAGCTGATCGATCAGCGCTTCGATGCGCTGGTTGTTCAGGTGCAAGCCATCGACCAGTTCCACGATTTCGCTGCGCAGACGCAGGTAACCGCGTTCCTGATCGGCTGAGAAGGTCGATTTCTCGCTGAGCGCCGCGTCGATCCGCTTGCGCTGCATCTTCTGCAGCTTCTCATAAGCTGCAGCAATTTTCTCTAATGTTTCAAGAACTTGCGGCTTAAGAGCCGCCTCCATGGCGGAGATGGACAAGTTCTGTTCGTCGTCTTCGTCGTCGCCGTCGCCGGACGCCGCGCCGTCGCCGTTCGTTTCGCCGCCTTCTTGGTCGCCTTCGCCCTGGTTTTCGCCCTGGTTTTCGCCCTCGCCTTCGGCTCTGACAGAGTTCGTGGGGCCTGCCTCCGCCTGGGTTTCGGTCTCCTCGCCTTCGCCTTCGCCGTCCTCGTCCCCGTCGACGTCAGCCGACTCAGGCGACGTTGCGGCGCCGATTTCCTTGCCGAACGTCGTGTCCAGATCGATCACATCGCGCAGAAGGATCTTCTCTTCGAGCAGTTCCTCACGCCAGATCGTGATCGCCTGGAATGTGAGCGGACTCTCGCACAAACCGCCGATCATGGTCTCGCGACCGGCTTCAATCCGCTTGGCGATGGCGATCTCGCCCTCGCGGGAGAGCAGTTCGACCGATCCCATCTCGCGCAGATACATTCGCACCGGGTCATCCGTCCGGTCGAGCGTTTCCGTTTCCTTCGAGGCGGTGACCAGCTCGCGGCTTTCCGATTCCTCGGGCTTTTTCTCCGCGGTCTCCTGCCCTTCTTCCGCCTCTTCCTCTTCGACGACGTTGATGCCCATCTCGGACATCAGGGACATCACGTCCTCGATCTGTTCGGAAGACACCTGATCCGACGGCAAGACCTTGTTCAGCTCGTCATAGGTGACGTAGCCGCGCGTCTTGGCCTTCGCGATCATCTTTTTGACCGCAGCTTGGCTCAGGTCGAGCACCACGCCTTCAGAGGCTGCTTGCTCGTTCGCTTGGGTTTCTTCGACGTCTTTCGCCGCCATGGCCGCTCTTCTCAAGTTACCGCTGTAAGCAATTACTTACGACGTTTTGGTTTACGAGGGCTTTCCAGCCCTCTTTGTCAATCGATGCGAGACCTCGAGCGTCTCTTCAAGAGATTTACCGGGCTGAGCCTTGTCTCCGCCAAAAGCTTCTTGTGACCCCAGCGCTTTCGTCTTGCGCCGAAGCTGTTCTCGGCGCCGGGCGAATAAGCTGTCGTCAGGCTCGCTCAGACTCTCTTCCTCCAGCTCTCGGCTCGTCTCTAGTTCCGCGAGCGCCGCATCCCGGCGTCGAAGCATGCTGTCAAAAGCGCTTTCGACCCTCTCGAAATCTGCACCGGGCGCGATATCGCGCCGCATAATGCTATCCAGAGCTTCACTTAGGCGCGCGACGGTCCCAGCGCCACAATGCTCGTCAACACTTTCTTCAAGAAAACGGCGCGCCCCGTCTATGTCGTCGACGCTCACTGCCGGTGATGCAAATAGTAATGCGTTTAAAACCGTGTCAAGGTCGTCACAGAACAGGCCCAACGCGTCCACGTCCGCATGCCGTTTCTCTAACAGCAGCGGGTGATTCAACAGCGCCAGCGCAAGAAACGACTCAAAGACCCTGAAAGTCGCGTCCTCGCTTGAGGAGGCGCGACGGCGCGCGCCATCGGTCGGACCGGCGAGCGCCCGCCAATCTGAGGCGTTCCGTCCGCGCCCCTTGCCGCCCGCGGCGAAATTGGACCGGTTCTGCGCCGGTTGCCGCAATTCGCGGAACAACTTGAATTTCCGGTCCTTGAGCGCCTCTTCGTAGTGCCGGCGCGTGACTGGATCAGCGATCTTCCCACTCAACTCGCCCAGATCCCGTTCAAACGCAGCGCGTTGCTCCGGGGTGTCGAGCGCCCGTCCCGCCGAGGCGCGCCGCCACAGCATCTCCACCAAAGGCTCCGCCCCTTCGATCATCTTGCGCATCGTCGGAGCGCCGCCTTCCGCTCGCAACATGTCGTCGGGGTCCTGACCTTCAGGCAAAAGGATGAACCGCAGACTGCGGCCGGGCCCCGCTTTGGGAAGCGCCAGATCCGCAGCCGAATAAGCCGCGCGCAGACCCGCGGCGTCGCCGTCGAGCGCCATGTGCGGCTCCCCCGAGATCCGCCAGAGCAGATCGAGATGCGCCTCCGTAAGCGCCGTGCCCAGGGGCGCGACGGCGGCCTCGAATCCGGCCTCCACAAGGGCGATGACGTCCATATAGCCTTCGGCGACGATCAGCGGCTGCTCGGCGCTGGCCGCCCGGCGCGCGGGCCCGTGGTTGTAGAGCACACGGCTCTTGTTGAAGAGCGGCGTGCTTGGAGAGTTCATGTATTTCGCTTTGGCGTCCGGCGACATCGCCCGGCCGCCAAAGGCGATGCACCTGCCAGACGGGTCCCGGATCGGAAACATAATCCGGTCGCGGAAGTAGTCGTATGGCGCTCGGCCGTCGTCCGGCTCGCCCGCAAGCCCAGCCTCCACAACGGTTTTCCGATCGAACCCCTTCGACAGCAGATGCTGATAGAGACCATCGTTCGATCGCGGCGCAAACCCGATCTCGAACCGCTCCAACGCTGCGCGATCAAGCCCACGAGCTTCGACAAGGTACCGCAGCGCGTCTTGCGCGCGGGCGCCGCCCAGCTGGGTTCGGAAATACCGGAGCGCCTCCTCCATCGCCTCCGCCAAGCCGTTGCGGCGCTCTTCCCGAGCGGCCTCGCGCGGGTCGGCCTGAGGTGGTTGAACGCCCGCCAGATCGGCGCAGAACTTCACCGCTTCAGGAAACGAGAGGTTCTCCGTCTCCATCACAAAATCGAAGAGAGATCCCTTCGCGTGACAGCCGAAGCAATAGTAGTAGCCCTCTCGATCCTTGATGTGGAAACTGGCCGTCTTCTCATTGTGGAAGGGGCAACACGCCCAATATTCCCCCTTGCCGGGCTGAGATTTTTTGCGATCCCAGCTGAGCTTGCGGCCGGCGACGTCAGCCAGGCTCAGGCGGCTCTTAAGCTCGTCGAGAAAAGCGGTGGGGAAGCGCATCGCGAGAGTATCGTGACGAAACCTTGCACCCGCAAGGACAGCTTAACGATTTCTTTACGCCTGTGGCGCTCAGACCCAGTGCGGCGCGTCTCCACCCGGCAGGCCGGCGCGCGCCTGAGCCAATTGCTCGGCGGTCCAGTTTTCCGTCTCGCAGAAGTTCTGCGCCAATTCATCGTCAGACAATATGAAATCAAGCACGAAGCCCAGAAACTCGGGCTCTTCAGCCCGGGTGCGGACATCCTCGATCTCCGCCCCCGCCGCCGAGAGGAACCGTAGGAAGTCCTCTGGCAGCCCTGCAAGGAATGTGAGCGCGCTTGCCGCGCACTCGACCACCGTCGAATTCGAAAGCATTTTCTGTACTTTGCTCCGCTTTAGAGGCGTTTTCATCTTGGTCGCCGGCTCCGGCAAACCGGTCTTTAATTTCTTCGCGGTCTATTACCTGCTATGAAAACCAGGCGTGGAAACGGGTCAGCCGGCCGAAACAGCAGTTTCCCTTCGTCCCGCCGAGACAAGCGAGTGCGTTCATGAGCAAGACGGTCCTCATCGTCGAAGACAACGAGCTCAATATGAAGCTCTTCAGCGACTTGCTCGCGGCGCAAGGCTATACGATCCTGCAGCGCGGCGACGGCGCGTCCGCTTTGGAGGTCGCTCGCGAGGCTCGGCCTGATCTGATCCTGATGGACATTCAGCTTCCAGAGATCTCCGGTCTCGAGGTCACCAAGTGGCTGAAGGAGGACGAGCACCTCAGGCACATTCCCATCATCGCGGTCACCGCCTTCGCAATGAAAGGCGACGAAGAGAAGATCCGGGACGCAGGATGCGAGGCGTATATCTCAAAACCGATATCGGTTCCGGACTTTATTAACACAGTGAAGCTATATGTAGAAAACTCGGGCCACGAGCAGGTCTCGGGTCCGAAATGAAAGCGCGCCGAAATCACGTGGCGCTTGCGATGCGCGGGTTTGGTGACGGCCGCGCAATCGTGGTGTTGGAGCGAGGCTGAGTAGCTATGTCCGCGAGAGTTCTCGTTGTTGACGACATGCCGGCGAACCGGAAGATCCTCGAGGCCAAGCTTTCGGCCTCGTACTACTCCGTCGTGACAGCGGCGAACGGGCAAGAAGCGCTCGACAAAGTACAGATCGAGAAGCCAGACCTCATTCTGTTGGACGTCATGATGCCTGGAATGGACGGCTTCGAGTGCTGTCGCCGGCTCAAATCCAACCCTGAAACATCGCATATCCCTGTGGTCATGATCACGGCTCTGGACCAGTCCTCGGACCGCATTCGGGGCCTCGAAGCCGGCGCGGACGACTTCCTGACAAAGCCGCCGAACGACTTGGCGCTGTTTGCGCGCGTTCGTAGTCTGGTGCGCGTTAAGATGATGATCGACGAGCTTCAGATGCGTGACGACACGCTGCGAGATCTCGGCGCCGATGCGCCGTCGCTTGCGAGCGGCATCGAACCGAGCGGACACGTCACGATCGTGGATGAACGCGCGAGCCGCGCCCAAAGCCTGGCTCGGGCCATTTCGTCACGCCTCAAAGCCAATTGCGCGACATTTGACTGCGGCGCCGACGCCATCGAGGCGTCCCGAACCATCGCGCCCGATCTCTTCGTCGTCGCCCGCACCATTGGCGATGAAGACGGTCTGCGCCTGTGCTCCGAGCTGCGCTCCAGCAATTCGACGCGTCAGAGCGGCATTATCGTCATGGTCGATCATGATGATTTCGAGAGCATCGCCTCAGCTCTCGATCTGGGCGCAAACGACTACATCATGCGGCCGGTCGACGAAAACGAGTTCGCGGCGCGCGTGCGCGCCCAACTGCTGCGGAAAAACTACGCGGACAAGCTGCGCGAAAGCGTCTACCACAACATGCGGCTGGCGGTCACCGACGAGCTGACCGGCGTCTACAACCGGCGCTATGTCGAGCAGCATCTCCAGCGTCAGATCTCGCATTGCGCCGACAGTGGCGCGGCGCTTTCGGTCATGATGCTCGACCTCGACAAGTTCAAAAACGTCAACGACACACACGGCCACTCTGCGGGCGACGACGTCCTTCGCGACTTCGCCAAACGCGCCGCCGAGCAACTGCGCGGCGTCGATCTGGTCGGCCGTTATGGCGGCGAAGAGTTCGTCGTCGTGATGCCTGAAACGACGGGCGAGGCCGCCCGCGTGGCCGCTGAACGCGTTCGCAAGGCTGTGGGTGAGAAGCCCTTCCTGACTCAGGACGGCGTTGAACTCACGGCAACCGTCAGCATTGGCGTCGCTGAAGTGCTGACCCGCCGCGATACGGCGCGCAGCCTGATCGAACGCGCGGACGAAGCGCTTTACGTCTCTAAGCGGAATGGCCGCGACCGAGTGTCTGTCTCGGGCGACAACGCGGACGTGGCCTGAAAACGGCTTCCTGTCCGGATGCGACGCGATCGCCGATGAGCCGCGTCAAGCCCGCTCCCTCAAAACTCGCGTGATTTGCGGCGTCTCTCTCGGCGACGCTTCCGATCTTCCTCGCGCGCCTGAAGAAACTCAGCGAGTTTCTGACGATCTTCGGGGCCTAACCGACCCGCGAGCTCAACCGAGCTGTCCGCGACAAACCTGCGAACACGGATGAACTCGGCCATCAGCGCAGCCTGGGCCGCGCGCAACTCCTCCTCGTCGAAGGGTTCAGCCTTAACCGCTTCGTAAATGCGCTGTCGGGCCTGCTGCATCTCCTGCTGCTTGTCGCGGAACGCCTGACGGCGAAGATCTCGGATCTCGCGAACGGCCTCACGAAGATCCGGAGACGCGTCTTTCAGGACCTCGCGCGCCGCTGACTGACGCGGCTCGCCGCGAAAGAGCTTGCCGACAAAGACTGACGCCAAAAACAGGTTCAAGACGAGCGACGCCGTCAGGATCAGTTTCAGCGGGCTCTTCCAAAACGGCGCACTCATTTCGAGGCCCTCCGAAATCGCCAGATCGGACGCCGAAGGATCGGGTTTGCCGCCGACCTAAAGAAACGCGTCGTCATCAAAAAGCAGTCCTTCAAGATCGTCCTCGCCTGTCGCATCGACCGCGTCAGACGCTTCTTGCAGAAAAGCATACTCGACGCCATCGATCGCCCGCGATGCGCCTGGCGTCGATCCCCCCGTGACGAGCCCCGAGACAACCGCGACGACGCAGGCGCTGGCCAAGACGGCTCCGGCTCCAGCGCCAAGCTCTCCAAAAAGATCGCGCCACAAATCGCTGAAGCGTGAACCACCGACGCGTCTCTGGGCGGGTTTGGGCGTCGACAGCGCGCTGTTCGCCGCGGCGTCTGCGAGAACGCGCGCTGTGAGGGACGCGCTTGGCGCCAAGGCCGGATCATCCGACAACAGACCATCCAGAGCCGCGGCCTCATCAAAGATCCGCTGTGCGTCCGCGCTCTCCGCGAGCAGCCGTTCCGCCGCGCCCCGAACGTCCGCCGGCCAAGCCAACAGATCGCCGCCGTGAATATCGGCGAGCGTTTCGAACTCCTCGACTGTCAAAACCGTTCTCTCGGTCATCTCGCACTCATTTCAGCGCCAGCCAAGGCGCTTGCGTTCATTGCGGCGCGCTGGATCACGCCTCTGTTCGTTACACGCGCCAGGACTGAGTCTCCGACGCACACTCGCTTCGATAATGACATTATTAAATCCAACAAATCCTCAATCTGGGGAATGCCGCAGCCTCTAGTCGCGCAGCAGCAACGCTTTTCGGTCCTTGAGCTTCGCTTTCAGAGCCCGCCGACCTCGCGCAAGCAAGCTTTCGACGGCCTCGACGCTCACATCCAGTGCATCGGCGATTTCGGGATTGCTGCGCTCTTCAAAGTGCCGCAGGACAATCGCCGCGCGCTGACGCTCAGGCAGGTCCGCCATCGCTTTTTGCAACTCGGTGTTGCGCTCCGCCGACTCGAGTTGAGTTTGCACAGATGGGGCCGGATCCTCAGGCTCCGGCGCCTCGTCGAGCGGCGCGCCCCGCTTCTTTCGAAGTCGGTCATAACAAAGGTTCAGCGTCACGCGATGAAGCCAGGTCGACAACCGCGCCCCATTTGGCTCCCAAGTCGCTGCGGCGCGCCAAACGCGGAGCATGGCCTCCTGCGAGACATCCTCAGCTTCAGCGACGTCGCGGAGCATCCGGTTGGCGAGCGCAAGAACCCGCGGCAGATGCTGCTCAGTCAGCTGGCGCGCCGCCTCCTGATCGCCGGACGCGAAACGAGCCAACAGCGCGGCATCGCTTCGAGGGCCGTCCAAACCAGAGGGATCCGGAGCGTTCGCTTTCATTCGCCGTTCATCACCGCGTTTGCAGAGCCGTCTGACCAAGGGCCTTTCCCGCGGTGCGACGCGCTCGGATAGGGTGTTCTCGACGAGCTTTAAGGACGTTTCGTGACAATCCAACTCTTGTCTCGCTGGTTGCGACCGAGCCGATCGAGCCGCGACATGCGGATCGATCGAGGCGCCGTCGCCGCCGACGACGACGCCTCTCGACTGATCCACCTTTGACGTGGAGAGCGTCGGTGATGAGACCCTGGCCATAGGACAGCTGAACATGGGACAGCTCAACAGATCTCAGTCGCCCGACCGTATCCGACGTTACTCGCCGACGGGTCCGCGAGGACCATAGCCGCGGCCGCCTTTGTGACCCCCGCGCCCCCAGCGCGCCTCTTGCGCTTCTTCGCGCGTGAGAACGCCGTCGCCGTCCCGATCCATCCGCGCAAAGCGGCGTCCTGGACCGCTGCCGAGCTCTGTCTCGGAGAGTTTCCCGTCGCCGTCGGCGTCGGCCCAGGCCAGACGCCGATCCACACGCCTCTCAACCCGTTGGCGCATGCGCTCGAGCGCGGCGTCGATCAGCTCTTCGCGGCTGAGAGCGCCGTCGCCATCCACATCGGACGCGGTGAAGCGCTCACCGCGGACCTGTGCGATCTCATCGCGCGTGATCGCATCGTCGCCATTCGCGTCAAAACGGTCGAATAGACGCTCTATTCGCTCGCCACGATCCGGACCGCCGCGGTGACCTGATTTACCAACTGCGACGCCGGCCGCAACCACCCCTGCAGACACAAGAACAGCCAAAGCGATATGGGTGCGTTTCATTTACTTCTTTCCCTTCGTTTCGTCGTAGCGCCTCGAATTTGCGCAACGAGAACTGATACAGTTAAATTTTTTTGGGCCCAGACAGGCGTTCATCCCGTCGCATTCATGAATAGAACGCAGACGCTTCTTGGTTCCGTCGAAAAAATTCGGCTGCCGTCACGTCATCTCGTTGAAGTGAGCACGTCAATCCGGCCTCCCACCGCCACAAGGCGCGGATTGTAGATTTCACTGGGCCTTGCGGACGGCCGGGCGTAAACCGGACTCTCCGAGACATCCAAGAGCACCCCGCCAAGCGCACCCCGCAAAAAGCACTTTCGCAAGAGCACTTTCGCAAGAGCCCCCTCGATGACGCATGAAGCACCCGATAGACCGCTCCTCCCGGCCCTGCGTCGCGGGTTCCGAGGCCGCTGCCCACGCTGTGGCGAGGGCGCGGTGTTCCAACGGTATCTCGCGTTCCACGACGCCTGCAGCGCCTGTGATCAGGATTTCAGCGGCCATCAGTCCGACGACATGCCGCCATGGCTCACGATCCTTGTCACAGGGCATGTGCTCGCGCCGCTGATACTGTTTGTGGAGCTTGAGCTGTCGCCGCCCGTTTGGGTGAGCTACGCGCTTTGGCCAAGTCTGGTGCTTGTCATGAGTTTTCTGCTTCTGCCACGGATCAAAGGCGCGGTTCTGGCCTTCCAATGGGCCAAACGCATGCATGGCTTCGCTGACAGCGGCGACGTGAAAGAGAGTGCTGGCGAGAAACCCTGGGCGGCTCCATGAGCGCGGACGCCAGCCCGGACAGAACGGCGGCACCAGCCACGCCACGCGACGCAGCGACCGTCGTCCTTGTGCGCCGGGACGCGAGCGCGCCGAGGGTCTTGATGGGGCAAAGAGGCGGCGCGGCGAGCTTTATGCCCAACAAGTTCGTCTTTCCAGGCGGCGCGCTTGATCCGTCGGACTTTGAGGTCCGCTCGTCGTGCGCTTTGTCGCCCGCCTGCCGGACCCGGCTCGGCAAGAAAACCGATCGCCCCGAATTGGCGGCTCCCCTCGCCTTCGCCGCCATTCGAGAGACCTTCGAGGAAACCGGTCTGCGCCTGGCCCATCCGGCGGAAGCGGTTGACGGCCCGCCGGAAGCCGAGACCTGGCGACGCTTCTTTTCAGCCGGCGGCGAGCCGGCGATCGACCGCCTTCGGTTTGTCTTCCGCGCCATCACCCCCCCGACGCTGCCGAAACGCTTCGACGCGCGTTTCTTCCTGGCCGACGCCGAAACCGTTCTCGGGGATCTCGACGATTTCTCGCAAGCGGATGCGGAGCTCTCGCATCTGTCATGGCTGCCGCTGGACGAAGCGCGAGGTCTGGACCTTCCCTTTATCACCAGCGTCGTTCTCGCAGAACTGCAAGCGCTGGCGGACGCCGGTTGGCCTGAAGACGACCGCCCCGCCCCGTTCTTTCGGCATGATGCGAGCGGATCCCACTTCGAGCCCTTGTAGGTGAGCCAATCGTCTCCCTCAAACGCCCCTGACGCGACTACGACGATCTCGGTGAAGAGCCTGGCCGCGGTGATTGCGTGCGTCACGGTGTTCGCCGCGAGCTCGACCCTGACCTTTCCGCTGATCTCGCTGCTCTTGGAACAAGCGGGCGAAAGCGGCATCCGGATCGGGATCAACACCGCGATGGCGGCCTTCGGCATGCTCCTCTTCGCGCAGATCTCGCCCGCGATCATGCGGCGGGTTGGCGTCGCGCCGTTTCTGATGGCCTGCCTGTTCGTCACCGGCGCCACATTGCTGCTGATGAAGGCGATGCCGGACTACCTGACATGGCTCGGATTGCGGTTCGTGTTGGGGGCCGCCGGAGCCGGCATGTTTCTCGCGACCGAGTTCTGGATTGCGGCGAAGTCGCCGCCAGACAAGCGCGGTCGGATCGCGGCCCTTTACGCGATGACGCTGTCGCTCGGCTATGCGCTTGGACCCAGCATCCTGGCGACCGTCGGGTCTGCGGGCTGGGCGCCGTTTCTGATCGCGGTGGGGCTGTGCGCCGTGGCGACGATCCCGCTTGCGATCGCGTGGCGCGAAGCCCCGGCCGCCAGCGGCGGCGGCGCCTCCCGACCTCCGCTCAAGTTCTTTTTGACGGATCCGGCTGTCGTCTGGGGGATCGTGCTCTTTGGCGTGATCGAGTTCGGCGCGATGGCGCTGACGCCGGTATGGGGCGTCCGGCTCGGAATGCTGGAATCAAGCGCTGTGGCGCTGACCATCGTGCTTGCTTTGGGCAATCTGCTGTTCCAGCCCTGCGTCGGATGGGCCGCCGATCGGTACCCAGTGCGACCGTTGCTCCTGACATGCGCCGCGGCATCCGTGCTGGTCGCGGTGCTGATGCCGGCTCTGAGCCAGTCCTACGTCGCCCTTTCGGCGCTCTTCTTTCTGTGGGGCGGAATGGCGGCAGGGCTCTACACGGTTGGTCTGGCTGCGATGGGGGGCAGATACTCCGGGGCGGAGCTCGCCTCGGCGAACGCCGCATTGGTCATGGGATACGCCGTGGGAGCGCTGATTGGCCCGACGATGGTCGGCGGCGCAATGGACGTGATCGGTCCGCACGGCCTTGCGGCGGTGCTGGGAGGGTCAAGTCTGATCTACTGCGGCCTGGTGCTTTGGCGGCTTCAGCGCGGTTGATCCAATCTTCTTGACCTGAGCAACTCATTGCCGTTATTCACCGGCGGTCAACGTGGTCGCCTTGCGACGGCGTCTTCAGTATTTGAGCGCAGCTTTGATGCCGCGCATGGCGATCGGGAGCCCAGCATGGCGAAGCCTACCACCATCAAGATCCGGCTGAACTCCAGCGCCGGAACCGGCCACTTCTATGTGACCAAGAAGAACTCGCGCACGATGACCGAAAAGATGGTTGTCCGGAAATACGACCCGGTCGCGCGCAAGCACGTCGAGTACAAGGAAGGCAAGATCAAGTAAGCGATCTGCTTTCAAACTTCTCCAAAGAGCCGGGTGTTCAGCCCGGCTTTTTTGTTGCTGACCTTACGGGTCAGACAAGAAAAAGCCCCGCTCGATCGAGCGGGGCTTCGCTTTTCCTGGAATGCGGGTCGAAGACTACTCTTCGCCAGCTCCCATGAACTGCAGGATCACCATGAACATGTTGATGAAGTTCAGGTAGAGCGACGTAGCGCCCATGATCGCTGCTTTCTCGAGCCACGCGCGGCCTTCCGGATGCCCGTGGGCGCCAGCCTCCGCATAAGCGACATACTCGCTTTTCAGGCGCTGGGTGTCATAGGCGGTGAGCGCCGCGAAGATCAACAGAACCGCCACGTTCAACGCGAACATGAACGCGCTGCCGAACGGGAAGAACAGGTTGATCAGGAACAGCACGATCACGCCGATCAGACCCATGATCGCGAACCGGCCCAGACCCGACAGGTCTTTCTGGGTGGTGTAGCCGTAGAGGCTCAGCGCCATGAAAGCGATCGCGGTCGACAGGAACGCTTTCGCGATGTCGCCGCCGGTGAAGACCGCGAAGATCCAGGCGATCGACAGTCCCATCAAGGCCGAGAAGCCGTAGAAGACAGCGGTGGCGGCGCCTGCGGACAGGCGCTGGATGCCGAAGCTCAGGCCCATGACGGCGATCAGCGGGGCAAACATCACGACCCAGCGGATCGGACCGGTGAAGAACGTCGCCAAGAGCTGCGCGTTCGTGCCAACGAAGAAGGCGATTGCGAAAGTCACAACCATCGCGGTCGCCATCAGACCGTAGACTTTACTCAGATGCGCGCGGAGACCTGCATCGATCTCAGCGCGGACGCCGCCACGTGCGACGCTCGGTTGGAAGTCAGCCATGGATTCTCCCTCAGGGCTTACTAGACAAAACCTCAGCAGATATTGGGCGCCGCGACCGTTGGTTCAAGCGTTTCTGCCGAAAACCTGAATCGTTTCGTCGGCTTAATAGTCTGAACCCATCAATTGCGGCGCGTTTTTCTATCTTGAGCCTACTCTCTGGCCCTCAAAACACGCGCTGGGCGAGCAGACAGCGGACCCAGCGCGAACAGAGCGCCGGTGATCAGCGTCGCGAGCACGCCGCCCACAACGATGGAGCCGGCTGTGACGGCGTCAAAGGCGAAGGGCGCCTCCATCACAAATGTCAGCACCGCCCAGGCGGCGAGACCGCCAGCGCCTAACGCCACTACGCTAGCGGCAACGCCCAAGAGCGCCGACCGAAGGCTCATCGCGCCCAGAAGGCCGGACCGCGCCGCGCCGAGCGTTTTGAGAATAGCGGCGTCATAGATCTGACGCTGCTGACCCGCGGCCGCGGCGCCGATCAGAACAACCAGTCCGGTGACCAGCGTCGCCACCGCGCCAGCGCGAGCCGCCGCAGCAATATCCCGCAGCGCGTCGGCCATCACTTCGAGCGCATCCTCGACGCGGATCGCGGTGACCGTCGGATAGTCGCGCGCCAGCGCTCGCAGATACGCGCCCTCCTGAGGCTCGTCGCCGTAGACGGTTGCGATATGAACATGGGGCGCTCCGCGAAGGACGTTCTGGTCAAAGACCATCAGGAAGTTGATCCCCATCTCGCGAAACTCGACACGCCGGAAACTCGCGATTTCAGCCGTGATCTCGCGGCCCAGCACGTTGACGGCGATCTGGTCGCCCAGTTGCAGGCCAAGTCCTTTTCCCTGCTCTTCGCCAAAGGAAACGAGGTTCGGACCCGAGTAGTCCTCAGGCCACCACTCCCCCTCCCGGATCTCGGTGCCCTCGGGCGGCGCCGCTGCGTATGTCACGCCTCGATCGCCTTCGAGCACCCAGTCGAACTCGGGATCGACCTTGCCGGACGCCTGCCATTCAGCAGCCGTCATCCCGTTGATCCGGGTCAGAACGCCGCGCAGCATCGGCGCGGTTTCAATCTCGGTGACGCCTGGCTGGGCCTCCGCCTGGTCGAGGAAGCCCGGAAGCTCGTCATCGCGAATGTCGATGAAGAAATACGCGGGCGCTCGTTCGGGCAACTGATCAGACACCATCCCCCGAAGGTTATGATCGATCAGGCCGATGGCCGTCAGAACCGTCAGGCCCAGGCCCAGAGCCAACACCGCGCCGCGGGTTTCGCCGCCCGGGCCGCCGACAGATCCCAGCGCCAGTCGCAGAGGGAGACTTGATCGCCCAAGCCGTGTCCGGGCCAACCCGCGCGCCGCGACGCCGATCGCCCATGCAGCGCCGGCCAGCAACGCCAGAGCGGCCGCGACGCCTGCGACGAAGCCAATGGCCAGCCGCGCTTGACCGGTGAAGACGACGGCGGCTCCGGCGACGCCAAACGCCAGCAAACCGATCGCCGTGAGATAGGCTGGACGCGGGATCTGCCGCGCCGGGGCGACAAGATCGCGGAACAGCCCTGCCGCGCGCACTTCCCGCGCCCGCGCCAAAGGCCAGAGCGCGAACAAGAACGCCGCAAGCAGTCCGTAGATCGCCGCTTCCCAAAGCGGCTCCCAGTAGACGCCGAAATTCGCCGGCACAGGCAGCCGCGCCTCGAGGATCGGAGCCGCCAGCAATGGCGCGCCAGCCCCCAGCACAAGCCCGATCGCAACGCCCAGGGCGCTGAGCACGCCAATCTGGAGCAAATACGTCCACATCACCAACCGGCCGTCGGCGCCCAGCGTTTTCAATGTGGCGATCGTCTCGGTCTTACCATCGAGATAGGCCCGCACCGAGGCCCCGACGCCGACGCCGCCCACCGCCAACGCGGCGAGGCCGACAAGCGTCAGGAACGCGCCGATGCGCTCGACGAAGCGCGCAACGCCCGGCGCGCCGTTCCGACGATCGCGCCAGCGCCACCCAGCCTCCGGGAACTCCTCCAAGAGGCGATCCTTCACCGCGCTGATATCGGCGTCTTCCGGAAGCCGCAGGCGATACTCGGTTTCGTAAAGCGTGCCCGGGCCGACCAACTTTGTCGCCTCTAACGCGTCGGCCGACAGCAAGAGACGAGGCCCGAAGGCGAACCCGCCGGCGGCCCTGTCCGGTTCGCTTTCGAGCACGGCGCTCAGCACCATGGTCGCTTCGCCGAACAGCACGGCGTCGCCGGGCTCCAGGCCGAGACGAGTCGCCAGCACGCGCTCGACGACAACCCCGGGGCGTCCCTCGGCGTCCGTCGCGAAGGCTTCAGGCAAGGGCATCGGCGGATCGAGCACGACCTCGCCATAAAGAGGATAGACGTCGTCGACGGCTTTCGCCTGAACCAGCGCGCTGTCGCCGTCTGGCGTTCGGGCCATCCCGCGAAAGTCGAAGATCTCCGAAAGATCGCCCTCGGCCGACAACGCCGTGCGTTCGTCATCGGTGGCGATACGGTAGGTCAGCTGAACTTCGGCGTCGCCGCCCAAAAGCTTCCGGCCTTCTTGCGCGAGGCCGTCATTGATCGCCGCCACGACAGACCCCACCGCGGCGATCCCGGCGACGCCCAGAGCGAGACAGGCGAGCATGACGCGAAACCCGCGGAGACCGCCGCGCAGCTCGCGACGCGCAAAGGTCCAGGCGGTCGGTATGGTCGAACCGCTCATGCCGCGGCCTGAGGCTCGGCATCCGCGGACGCGCCGGCCGCGATCCGACCATCTGCCATCCGGATCACACGTTGGCATCGATCCGCGAGACCCGGATCATGGGTCACGAGCACAAGCGTCGCGCCATGCCGCTCGTGCAAGCCGAACAGAAGCTCCATGATCGATGCGCCGGTCGCGCCGTCGAGATTGCCGGTCGGCTCGTCCGCCAAAAGGATGTCGGGCCTTGGCGCAGCGGCGCGGGCCAGCGCCACACGCTGTTGCTCGCCGCCCGACAGCTGCGCTGGATAGTGATCGTGGCGCGCCGACAAGCCGACTGCGTCAAGCTCGGCGCGCGCCTTGCCAAACGCATCCCGATCGCCGGCCAGCTCCAAAGGCGCCGCGACGTTTTCCAGCGCCGTCATAGTCGGGATCAGATGAAACGACTGGAACACGACGCCCATGTGGTCGCGGCGAAATCGCGCCAATGCGTCTTCGTCGAGCGCGGTGAGGTCGCGGCCAAGCGCCGACACCGTTCCACCGCTCGCACGCTCGAGCCCGCCCATGACCATCAACAGCGAAGATTTGCCTGATCCGGACGGACCGACGACGCCAACGGTCTCGCCTTTTCCGATCCGCGCGTCGACACCCCGTAGGATTTCGACGCGACCCGCCTTACTTTCCAGCGCTAGACGGACATCGGTCAGTTCAATAACGGGATCGGACATGCATAGCTTCCTTAAAGCGGTTCCAGTCAGGAGACACGTACGGCGCGCATGTGTGCCCGCCGCGAGCGGGATCAAGCGCATCGCAGCGGCTTTCTTGGCGGCGAGCGTTCTTTTACTAGGGAATTCGCTGCGCGCTGACGCGCAGATCACTTTGGTGGCGTTCGGCGACAGCCTGACGGCCGGCTACAATCTTCCTCAGGGCGACGGCTTTGCGCCACAGTTGGAGAAATGGCTGAAAGAACAAGGCGTCGACGACGTGACCGTCGTGAACGCCGGCGTTTCCGGCGACACGACGACAGGTGGCCTCGCGCGACTGGAATGGACGCTGCCGGCGGAAACAGACGCTGTCATCCTCGAGCTAGGCGGCAACGATCTGTTGCGCGGGATCCCGCCTGAACTGACCCGGCGAAATCTCGACGAGATGATGCGCATTCTGACCGACAAGAACGCGCCGGTCTTGCTCGCGGGAATTCGCGCGTTTGGGAACTACGGCGAAGATTACCGAAGACAGTTCAACGCCATCTACCCAGAGCTTGCCGAGAAATACGACGCGGCGCTCTACCCCTCTTTCCTCGAGGCGCTCGGGTCAAACCCTGATCTGTTTTTGCCCAACGACTTTCACCCGAACACGCAAGGGGTGCGCGTTCTCGTCGAAGATATCGGTCCGCTGGTCATCGACTTGATCGACGCGGCGCGCGCGAGAGACGCCGCCGCCGTCCAATGATCCGGTGCTTTCTTGCGATTGCGATCCCGGAAGAGATAGCGGATGCGATCGACGACATTCAGAACGGGCTTAGAAACGCCAACTGGGTTCCCGCGGAAAACCTGCACATCACCCTGAGTTTTCTGGGAGATCTGGACCGTCATCAGCTTGGAGATCTGGACGCGGCCTTGAGCAAGCTGACTGCGCCACGCGTGTCCCTGGCGCTCGCCGGCGTCGGATCGTTTGGCGGTCGCGACCCGCGGCTTGTGTTCGCGAATGTCGCGGAAAACGCCGACCTTCGCCGCCTGCAAGCCAAGGTGGAAACCGCTGTGCAAAGCGCTGAGATCGAGATCGAAACGCGCCGATACACGCCGCATGTCACGCTGGCGCGATGGCGGCGCGGCGAGGTGCGATGGCCAGAGATGAGACCTTATGTCGAGGTTCACAACCTCTTTCGCTCAAACGTCTTCGACGTCGACGCGTATCACCTGTACCGATCGGAGCTGGGCCGACACGGGCCCAGCTACGAGATCATGGCGAGCTACCCGCTCGCGCCCTCAACCGGGTCTTAGCGCTTCGGCAAATCCCACGGCGCGCGAGCAGCTTCAGTTTCTGCGTCGAACCGGCTGACGCCGATGTCCTTCAGCGCAGCGTCATCGAGCTCCGACAACGCCCGGCGCTGGGTCGCGACATTGATCATCCTGTCGAACACGCCCAGCACTCCCGGCACAGTTGGAGCCGCAACGCCAGGCAGGATGCGAGCAGCATGCTTCTTTTCAGCGATCATCATCATCTCCATCACCAATCGTGAACGATACGGCTTGTTCGTTCTTCTCTGGTGATGAATATGGGTTGACAACGCTCATCAGAAAAACGAATGGTTTTGAATATATCCATCACGAAACGTGAGGAATGAAATGATCCGGAATCTCGACGTCGCCGCCCTGAGAAGCTTTGTCACCGTAGCCGAGGCTGGCGGCGTCACGCGCGCCGCGCAGCGCCTCCACCTGACGCAATCGGCTGTTTCGATGCAGATCAAACGGCTTGAAGAACTGCTCGGCGCGCAGTTGCTGGAGCGGGAAGGCCGCGGCGTCGCATTGACCCGCGCCGGCGAGGAAATGCTGTCGGACGCACGCAAACTGGTGACCATGAACGACGAGTTGTGGGAGAGGATGACCGCGCCCAGCTTTGTCGGCGAGATCACGCTCGGCGTTCCGCACGACATCCTGTTTCCGAACACCCCTCTGATCCTGCGTCGCTTCGATCGGGCGTTCCCCGATGTGCGGGTGAACCTGGTCTCCTCCCTGAGCATTCCGATGCTCAAGCAGTTCGAGCAGGGGGAACTCGACGTCGTTCTCACAACCGAAAGCGAATGCCGGCCCCCAGCCGAGTTGTTGCAGCGTCTGCCGCTTGTCTGGGTCGGCGCGGAGGAGGCCGAGGCGTGGCGGCGCGATCCGGTGCCGATCGCCTTTGAGAAGCGCTGCATCTTCCGCGGCCCGGCGATCGCTGCGCTCGAAGGGGTCGGCAAGCGCTGGGACTGGATCAGCGAGTCGGACAACTACGAAGGCGCCCGCGCGACGATCGCAGCAGATCTTGCAATCAATACAATGCTTAAGGGCGTCCATGCAGAGGGCATTGTAGAGATCGACCACGGCGGCGAGTTGCCGCCGCTTCCGCACTTTTGCATCAATCTCTACGTAACCAAGGGCCCGAACGCCGAGCTTGCAGAGTGCCTGGCGAACTTCGTACGAGACGCTTTCGTCGGACGGAACGCCAAAGACCAGGCGGCGGCGTAAGACCCCTCGCTTAGAACCGACGACTGACTTCGACGCCCAGAACGTGAGCGGAGCTGTGATGGGCGCCGTTTACCGCCAGTCCGCCATAGTCGGCGGCGCTCAGATCCGTGTCGCCATCGCCTAGATCCGCGTATTCGTAGCCGATGTGGACGCCGGTCGCGTCAGTCACGGCGTAGCTGAGACCGAGCCCCAGTCGGATTTGCCGGTCATACGGAACGTCGGGGACGCGTCGATCCTCATCAATGAAGTTGGTCGAATAGCTCACGCCGAACCGACCGGTCAGTCGAGAGGTCAAGTCCCTTTCCACACCGACGGAGAACCTCCAGCCATCGTCCCAGTCGCGGGGCGCGACCACGTCGCCCAGAGGGCTGTCCGGTTCTTCAATCTCGGTTTCGTCGACCACCGACCAGCCGTACCAAGCGACGCCCGCGAACAGGGTCGCGATGCCTGGGACCTCCTGACGCAGCCCCAGTTCAACGATGTTCGGAGCGTCATGATCATAGTCGCTTGACCCGCTGAAGCCCGAGGTGATCTTACCTTCGAACTCATGATCGGGGCTCAGACGCGCCATCAAGCCCAGATTTGTCGTGGGCGTCGGCTCATACCGCAGGCCAAAAACCGCACCGAACGCCAAGCTGGGATCGTAGTCGCGATCGATCACCCCAACGCCTGCGACCGCGCTTCGATAATCGAAGATCGCGATCTCGGCGATCGGAGCGACGCCAAACGACAGCTCATCCGTCAACGCGACCGAGACGGCCGGGGTGATTGCGAAGGTCTTCATGTCGACCCGCGTGACCAGAGGCGACGCGGAAAAGTCCGAGCCGTGGTCGACGGTCAAGCCGAAGCTTGGTCCGACGCTCAGACCGAACGTGAACGTTTCGTTCGCCTGATAGCTAAGAGCAAAGGCGGCGATCGGCCCATTCTCGTAAAAGTCGTCGCGACCGTCTGACCCAAAAGCAGTCGTTATATCCGCGTCGCCCTCGGGCGCGATGTAACCAGCGCTGACGGAGAGGTTCAGGCCCGGCAGAGCGGAGTACTGGGCCGGGTTGTAGCTGGCGGAGAGAGCCGTTTCAGGATCGGCCGCCCGGCCGGCGCCGGCGCGTCCCAGAAACCGCGCAGACGCTTCACCGGAGATCTCATTGCCGCTGCTCATCGCGCTCTGCGGCGCAAAAACCGCTGTCGCCAGCGCGACCGCGCATAGACAGGCCGACACTTTGTCGACCTTCAACTTCTCCACGAAAATCCGCATTCGATCTGACCTCACCGCTGTCTAGACCACAGTGAGCATCAACTCGGTAAATCGACGATTAACCTTGTGCGATAAAATACGCGAAGCCCTCAAATACGATCGTAAACATAAAGTTTTTCATAAAATTCAGTTGGTCTTAACCGCCCCCAGCGCCCCGATTTACCTCATATTGTAAAAATTGCTGCTTTCTTAGGTGCAACCAAAGCGGGCGCCTTGGAACCGCCGTGGTCGAGAGAGCTGAAATGACGACCAGCCAACCTCTGGCGTCACGGTTTAGAGCCTGGTTGAAGAACTGGTTTCCCACCGGCGACGCAGAGACAGAACGGGACTTTGCAGCCTGGAACGCCACGCGGACGTTCCAAACTCAACGCTTGTCTCTTTTTCTGGGCGTTTTCGTCTACTCGCTGTTCGGCATCCTCGACGCGCAGATCGACAGCGAAAGCACCTCAATGGTGCTGTTGATCCGGTTTGCGATCGGCGCCCCGCTGATGCTGCTGATCGCGCTCTCGTATCGCGCAAATCGCTCACCCGAGGATCTGGAACTGCTGGTGACGATCGACGTTCTGATCGCCTCTCTCACCATTGTCTGGATGATGGCGATCGGCACCGAGACTGTTGTCGAGACATACCCGTTTGGCATTGTCATCGTGATGGCGTTCGCGTCCGGTTTCCTGGTGCAGAACTTCAGAATGGCGATCCCGGCGCAGTTTTTCGTGATCGCATGCTTCGTCGGCGTCTACTTGGTTCGCATGCCGGACCACTACTACATGATCGCGAACATCATGTTCGTCGTGACCGCCTACATCACGCTGGTGTTCGCGAACATCGTGCTCGAGAAACGGGCGCGCGACAGCTTCTTCGCAATCCGGGAAGCGGAAAGGGCGCGCCAGCGGGCGATCGAGATGTATGAAGACGCGCAAGAGGCCAGCTACGCAAAGACACAATTCCTTGCGACGGTCAGTCACGAGCTGCGCACGCCTCTGAACGCGATCATCGGTTTCTCGGACATCATGTCCAAAGAGATGCTCGGACCCATCGGGACGCCGCAGTACAAAGAATACGCGGCGGACACCAATCACAGTGGCCGACACCTGCTCAATATCATCGAGAACATTCTCGACATGTCGCGTTTCGATCTTTCGAAAACGAAGGAAGCCGCCGAGGAGGTCCCGCTTGACGAAGCCGTTCGCACCGCCGTGCGAATGTCCGACACCTACGCGAAGGCGAAAGACGTCAAGATAAAGGTGCGCACCCCGCGCGGGCCTGTGCCGACGGTTCTCGTCGACGAGACGCGCTTTCAACAGGTTCTGGTCAACCTGATAGACAACGCCGTCAAGTTCACGCCGGCGCGTGGCCGCGTGACGGTCTCGTGGAAACTTCGTGAAAGCGGCGCGGTCGCCGTCTCGATCACGGATAACGGGATCGGCATTCCGCAAGACAAGATCGACCGAGTGCTCGAACCGTTCACTCAGGTCGAAAACGCCTTCAGTAAAACCAACGAGGGCCTGGGCCTCGGGCTCTCGCTCGTACGCCGTATTCTTGAAGCGCATGGCGGCGCGATCGAGATCGAGAGCCGGCTGGGCGAAGGCTCGACTTTCTATGCTGTCCTGCCAGCCGCGCGCGTGCGATCCGACGAGCCGGACAACACGCCCGGCCCTGCCGAAGCCGCTTCGGAACCGATCCCAACCGGGTGAGCCTACTGTTCGGGCGCCGCGTGAGGCTTTCGGACAAACAGCATCAGCACCCGATCGGAAGGCTCTGCGACGACATCGACCTCTGGCGCGCCGGCGTCGCCGCCTAAGCCTTTGGCGAAAGCGCGCATCTGCGCCTCATCGCGGTAGATCAGCTCCCAGTCGCAGATCAGATCCAGCGGCAGATACAGACTGCGCGGCCCCGCCTTCATGTTGCACAACGCCAGAAGCCCACCGGGTCTCAATTTTTCGTACATGCCGCGCACCAGCGACCGCACAGAGGCGTCCTTGAAGTAGTCGATCAGGCCCAGCGAGTAGATCACGTCCTGATCTTGGATCTGGTCGTAGAGACGACCCTTTTTCAGGATATCGAGATACGACGCGCACAGGCCGGTCATGGTCGCACGTCCGGAGTGCTTCTGACGCTGATCCGCCGACTGGTCCATGGCGCATTGTAGAGCCTGAGCGTCTTGGTCAACGAGATTGACGTTGATCGGCCGCCGCAACAGGTCGGCCGAAAGGAGGTCCCGGATCTCGCGGGCGGGACCTGCGCCGAGGTTGGTGACCCGCATCGGCGCCGCAGAGCTTTCGCCGCGACCCAACTCGCGCTCAAGCGCGGCGCGCATCAGCTCCTTGCGGCCGCGGATACAAGCCCCGACCCGCCACGCCATCACCTTGTGAAGAACCGCGCCATAGAGCGAACAGGGCCCTGCAGGATCTCCGTACGCCGCGAGCATGACTTTGTAGTCGCCGGGGTAGCCGAAGGGTTTCTCGGTCGATCTCCGCCAGACCGGACCGTCCATGAACTCCGGGCGCAGCGTGAGGGCGGTAAACTCCTTGACCGCTTTTCGATCGCTGCTGCGCAGCTCTTGGCTCACGGCGATTTCGTTCATCTCCAGCCAGATCGGATTAAGGGCCTCAAAGAACGGCGGCTCGATCTCGGCGACCAGTTCATCCCTGCGCGCTTCCGTCAGCGGGCCGACTTGAAGCTCGAGCTCATCTAGCCGCTCGCGCGTGCGTCGCAGCAGGCACAGCAGCTCCATGCTGAGAGCACGGTAGCGCTCGGGCACAGGATCGATCTTGCGGCGTCGCGATCCGGCGATCGCCTCCAGCGTCGAAGCGAGCCGCGCCTGCCCAACGACCGCGTCGAGATCGAGTTGACGGTTCACGAACCGGGCGCCGACCCGCGCGCGCGACCCTTTCTGCTCGCACCAACGCACCTCGGCGTCAGCCTGAAAGATCAAGCGCCCGCCAACTGATATCGAGACGGGGGCGCGCTCTTCCGCCAACAGCGTTTGCTTAGAGAAGAAGCCGATGCCGGCCATACTGAGATCCGCGAGCGCGCAGGGCTCTTCCCCAAAGCGAACCGTCGGTTGAATGCCGCCGAACAACTGCGCTCCGCTGTGCCGCGCCGGGCGAAAAAAGAGATCGCGGCCCTCGGCGCCGCCGAGTTCCTCGTAATGCTTATAGTCCCGCGCCATAGTACCCACCCGTCCTCAATTTTCGGCTGCGCCGAAAGTTTGCAACCGAGCCTGCCCGTTTACTGTTTGTTAACCTCAACTGATAGTTGCAAACGCGGCGAGGGTCTAGACAGGCGCATGGGGCAAATCGCGAGAATTTTATCTATTTGGTCAATTTTGACATCATCTGGTCGACCGCGGCGATCTAGATTTTCAGCACGACTTTCCCGGTCGCCTGGCGCGTTTTCAAGAGATCCAGCGCCTCGTTTCCCTGCTCAAGCGGCAAGACGTTCGAGATATGCGGTTGGATCTTCCCATCCTTGAACCATGCGACGAGCTGCCGGAAGCTGGCGGCGAGCACCTCTGGCTTGAAACGATAGTAAGCGCCCCAATAGAAGCCGATCACGTCGAGGTTCTTCACAAGGAGAATGTTTGCAGGGATCTGCGGCACCTCTCCGGAGGCGAACCCAAGCGGCAAGAGCCGGGCCTCAGGATTGCAGGCGCGCAGCGCCGCCTTCCATTGCTCGCCTCCGACAGGATCATAGACCACGTCGGCTCCGCCAAGACCCTTCGCGACGTCACGGATGTCCATGGTTTCACTGTCGATCAAATGGTCTGCGCCCTTCGAACGGGCGACCGAGAGTTTTTCTGAACCGCGTGCGACGGCGATGACCTCGGCGCCCATCAGCTTTCCGATCTCGACCGCCGTGAGACCGACGCCGCCGGCCGCGCCAAGCACCAGCAGACGTTCGCCGGGCTGCAACGCCGCGCGATAGGCCAGCGCCACGTGACTGGTGCCGTAAGCGACAGGTAGAGCCGCCGCCTCCTCGTCAGACATCTGATCGGGCACCGGCACACAGGCCGCGGCCGGCGCAACCACATATTCTGCGAAACCACCCGAGCCTGTCGTGGCCGCGACGCGGTTGCCGGGCGCCAAAGCGACGCCGGGCGTCGTGGCTTCAACGACGCCACAGACCTCCATCCCGGGCGCGAAGGGCAGCTCCGGCTTCTCCTGATACTGACCGGATTGCATGAGAGTGTCGGCGAAGTTGACGCCACAGGCCTTCACCCGCAGCAGGACATGACCGGGGCCTGGATCGGGAACGTCGACCTCATCCAGCTGCAGTTTTGCTCCCAATTCATGCAGTCGCATCGCGCGCATCGCTCGCCTCTTCGAAAAAGCCGTCCCTAAATCCCGATATCGGCGCTCGATCTTTAGGGCCTGTTAACCCTACCTACGCATCCTTCGGGTGAACCTGACAAACGGGGGTAAAACCGTGGAGTTGCAGTCAAATCAGGTTGTGATGAGAACGTCTATCGTCGCGCGCCACGACCGCGCCGCGAATCCAGACGTCAAACGCCGTGTACAGGACTTTAAACTGTTCAAGGAAATTGCCGCCCGGGATCTCGCAAATCCCTTTGGCGGGCGCGCGCATGATCGCATGGCGCAGCGGAACGGCTACTACTTGTCGACAGGCCGAAGCGCGAGGACCGCGTTTCCAGGGCGCGACCGGGTTGAACTCTTTTACGGATCGCGCGCGATTTCCGGATCTGACGGCGCCACGGCGGAGCAAGGGGCGATCCTGTCCTTTGTCCAAGGCGTCGACGGACAGGTGAGCGTTTACCTGCAGCCGGCCGAAACAGACGGGATGCGCACGCGTGAAGATGCGCTGCTGGTGGACAGATTCACCGAGACCGCGCGGCTGACCGGGATGGGATACATCAATCGCCGTTGGCGCGATTTCAGATCTTATGCTGAAGCCACGTCGATCGACGGCGAACCAGGGTGGCGAGACCGGGCGAAAGCGAGCTGGCTGAGGTTTACGAAACCACCGCTCGTGGATGGCCGCTTCGGTCCCTCGGAAATGCGTCGGATGGCGCCGCAGGTCATGGCGGTCGCGCTCGCTTTCCTGACCGGCGCGGTGTTCTTCTGAGCCGGCGGCGTCGCCGCGAAGACACGCCGGCGCCCGTCATCGTCCGCGCCGGCGCGGCTGATTGGTTGCGCGCTTCGCTGCACTGCGTCATAACCGCCGCGACTTTAGCGATTTCCGGACAATCCGATGACTCTTCGCAACGTGGCGATCATCGCCCACGTCGACCACGGCAAAACCACCCTGGTCGACGAGCTTCTCAAGCAATCCGGCGCGTTTCGCGACAATCAGGCCGTGGCCGAACGCGCCATGGACAGCAACGCGCTCGAGCAAGAGCGCGGGATCACCATCTTCGCGAAATGCACGTCCGTCGAGTGGGCGGGCGCGGATGGTCCGGCGCGCATCAATATCGTGGACACCCCAGGACACGCGGATTTCGGCGGAGAGGTTGAGCGCATCCTCAGCATGGTCGACGGCGTCGTTCTACTTGTCGACGCAGCGGAAGGCCCAATGCCGCAGACGAAGTTCGTGACGTCGAAGGCTCTGGCGTTGGGACTGAAGCCGATCGTCGTTCTGAACAAAGTCGACAAACCCGAAGCGGATCCCGATCGGGCGCTCGACGAGGTCTTTGATTTGTTCGCGAATCTTGGCGCGACGGACGAGCAGCTGGATTTCCCGTCGCTGTACGCGTCGGGTCGCTCCGGTTGGGCGGATGAGACGCTGGAGGGCCCACGCGACAGCCTGAAACCGCTGTTCGATCTGATCCTGCGCCACGTGCCTGCGCCTCAGCAGCTGGCTGCGATCGACGAACCTTTTCAGATGTTGGCGACGACCCTGCAGGCGGACAACTTTCTCGGCCGTATCCTGACAGGCCGGGTCGAGAGCGGTCGTCTCAGCGCAGGCAAGACGTTGAAAGCGCTGTCGCGCGACGGCAAAGAAATCGAACGGTTCCGGGTCTCAAAGGTGCTGGCGTTTCGCGGGCTCGGCCAACAGCCGATCGACGAGGCCACAGCCGGCGACATCGTCGCGCTGGCCGGCATGTCGAAAGCGACCGTGGCCGACAGCTTGCTGGATCCGGCGATCGAAACGCCGTTGCCGGCTCAGCCGATCGATCCGCCCACGATCACCGTGACATTCGGCATCAATGACAGCCCCATGGCCGGGCGCGACGGCGACAAGGTTCAAAGTCGCGTCATTCGCGAACGTTTGATGCGGCAAGCGGAAGGCGACGTCGCCATCTCGGTCAAGGATACCCCAAGCGGCGAAGCCTTCGAGGTCTCCGGTCGCGGCGAGCTGCAGATGGGGGTTCTCATCGAAACCATGCGCCGTGAAGGCTATGAGCTTTCGATCTCCCGCCCTCGCGTGGTGTTTCGCGAGGAAGACGGCCAACGCCTCGAGCCGATCGAAGAGTGCACGATTGACGTCGACGAAGAATTCGCCGGCGCCGTGGTCGAAAAGCTGGCCACGCGCAAAGGCGAAATGACCGACATGCGCGCGACCGGCGGCGGCAAGACCCGAATCATCGCCCTTGCTCCCTCGCGCGGCCTGATCGGATACCACGGCGAGTTTCTGACCGACACCCGAGGGACTGGAGTTCTAAACCGCGTGTTTCACTCATGGGCCCCATATAAGGGATTGATCCCAGGTCGCCGGCGGGGCGTTTTGATCTCGATGGAGAACGGAAACGCCGCGCCCTACGCTCTTTTCAACCTGGAGGAACGTGGCAAACTCTTCATCACCAGCGGTGAAACTTGCTACGAGGGCATGATAATCGGCGAACACAGCCGGGACAATGATTTGGAAGTGAACCCTCTCAAAGGGAAAAAACTGACCAACGTGCGAGCGAGCGGAAAAGACGAGGCTGTGGTTCTAACCCCGCCTATCAAGCTGTCGCTCGAGCAGGCGATCGCTTATATCGACGACGACGAATTGGTCGAGGTAACGCCGAGCCATATTCGCCTGCGCAAGCGCTGGCTGGATCCGCATGAAAGAAAACGCCGGGCAAAAGCGGCGGCGTAACTGCTTGTTTTCATGCGATTGCGCAACCCATACGGGTGACGAACTAGTCCACAATTCCAGCTGTTTCTTCTTTGTCACGCTTTCATGACAACAGCTGCGTTCCGGGACAAAAACCTGTCTCTCGGCCATTTCACAGCCGCGTGAGTTAAGCTACGCCTCAACGCCGAAATCAACGTGATACAATAACGACGACGATTTCTCAGTGGATGCAGCTCGTCGCAGCCAGAGACAGTCGGCGGAGGTCCTCGTGGCGAACGAAATTGACGCTCATATCGGTATGCGCCTTAGACAAAGGCGATGGCTGCTCGGTCTGACACAGCAGCAACTCGGCGATCGCGTCGGCATCAAGTTCCAACAAGTGCAGAAGTACGAAACGGGACAAAACCGCATTAGCGCGAGCCGGCTGTGGGAATTGGCCAGAGCTGTCGAAGTTCGGATCGCCTATTTCTTTGATGGCCTCGGACACGAGATCGAGGGGTTTTCCGAGTCGGAGCCCAGCTTTGAAGGTCAGGGAGATCTGCTTGCGGATCGAGAGGCCGCGGAGCTTGTCCGGGCTTACTATGCGACACCCGAGCCTCAGCGGCGGCGGCTGTACGAGTTGGTCAAGGCGATGGGCGATATTCAGGACGTCGAACCGATCGCCGAAAAGCCGGCGCAGACCAACGGCGAGAGCAACGCCGTAAACCACAGCTAAGCAACGCCGTCGACGGGTGGCGTACGGACCTGACTGGCGTTAAGAAAGCTGCGCGGAACACGTGCATCAACAGAGAATGCTGGTTATGGACGCATTTACACCTGCGACAGCGCCGGCCTTCGAACGGTTGGCCCATGAAATGGCGGATGCAGCGCGGCGCGCTGTGCTTCCATACTTTCGCGGCGGCGAACTAAGCCTCGAAAACAAGTCATCGGACGGATTTGATCCCGTGACGGCCGGCGACCGCGCTGCGGAGACGGCGATCCGTGAGATCATTGCGGCTCAACGCCCAGACGACGGCGTGCTCGGGGAGGAGTTTCCTCCGATCGAGAGCAAGAACGGCCTGACCTGGGTGCTCGATCCAATCGACGGCACGCGCGCCTTCATGTCAGGCATACCGCTTTGGGGCGTATTGATCGCGCTTTTCGATGGAGACCGGCCGCGTCTCGGGTTGATTGACCAACCGCATATTGGCGAGCGCTTCGTCGGAGTGCCTGATACGTCGGCCCCTTTGGCGATGTTGTACGATCGGTTTGGCGCACGTCCTCTCAAAACACGCGCCTGCAATCGTCTCGAGACTGCGACGCTGTTTACGACGTCGCCAGCGCTTTTCAACGCCGGATCAGAGCGCGCGGCCTATGACAAGGTCGAGGCTTCGGTCCGCCTCGCGCGATATGGCGCAGACTGTTACGGATATGCGATGGTCGCCGCCGGGCAAGCGGATCTGGTGGTCGAAGCCGGCCTCGCCGCCTACGACGTGCAAGCGCCGATAGCGCTTGTCGAAGCCGCTGGCGGGGTGGCGACCGACTGGCGCGGTGGTCCTGCGCATCACGGCGGCCGTATCGTCGCCGCCGGCGACCGCGAGCTGCATGCTCAGGCGCTCGCTTTGCTCTCGGACGCTTGATGGTCCGGCGCGTGCGCCGCGAGAAAGTCGCCGATACCATCCCAGAGCGGCGCCTGGATGCTATCCACTTCGAGGAATGGTTCGTGCCGCGCATCTGACAGCGGCAGGAACACGCGGTTCTCGGCATCGCCCAGATAGGCGCGGCAGCTGTCCGCAGACACGACCCGGTCTTCCTCGCCGATCGCGATCAGCATCGGCGTCTTGGTCGGTCTTATGGCGCGCATCTCCCGATATGCGGCCCGCAACCAGCCCCAACTGGGCCCGCCAAGCGCAAGCTGATCATGTCGTTTGACCATCGACGCGTAGGTTTCGAACCGGCGCATGTCCGTGGTCAAGAAGTTCCCGGTAAACCCGATATCGGCGGCCGTACGTCGATCGCAACCGGTCGCATACGAGCTCGATCGGCGCAGGCGTGAAAGCACGCTCGCCAGCCCGTTAAACACGCGCGACCCGAACAGTCCGAGCATTGGCGCGGAGAGAATGCTCGCGGTGAACAACTCGCCACGACGCATGAGAAGCCGCGCGGAGATGGCGCCACCCATCGAATGCCCGACCAGAACCCAGGGTTTCGGCGCGTGAATGCTTTCAAGGTACTCGATCAACGCGTCCGCATCTCGCTGGTAAGCGCTGAAATTGGGCACATACCCTTTGCGGCGATCATCCAGCAGCCTGGCCGAAAGACCTTGCCCGCGCCAATCCAGGGTTCCAACCGCGAAGCCGAGCCCCAAGAAACGCCCAACGGTCTCATAGTACTTCTCGATGAACTCGGTGCGGCCCTGAAACAGCACGACCGTTCCGCGTCCCTCGCCCGGCCAGTACGCCGCGCGCAGTCTGACGTCGTCATCCGTCGTCAACAGGACCGCGGCGCCTCCCGGCGGAGGGCGCGACGAGTCCGTACTGAGCAGAGGCGCCCCGTCGCTCATGGTCAGGCGAGCGTCTGCGCGAGTTTCATCGCAACACCCATGTCGCCGTCGATCTTCAAACGACCGGTCATGAAGGCGCTGGTCGGATCGAGGTCGCCGGCCATCATCTCTTCGAAAACGTCGAGGGCCGCGGTGATCGTGACATCCGCGTCGCCGCCGCCTGCCGAAACAGCGGGTGGGGTTTGTCCACCGTCAACGAAGATGTCGCCTTCATCCTCGATCGCGAACTTGACTGTCGAGTCGAAGTCGCCGCCAGAGAACTTTTCGGTCAGCGCCGAGATGGCTTTTTCAATCACATCGCTCATGCCGAGCACTCCCCAACATCCTGTTCAATCTTTTGTTGTCGTTCCGAAGAAGGTCATCTTCTCGTCACACCTCTTCGGCGCTTTACATTGATTAGCAGGTTCGAGCGTGGGATGCTCGGGTTACGTAACGTCTGAATGGGAGTTTTTTAACCATGACGGCGAGTTTGAGATCTGTCGGCCGCAGAGCGCTGACGGCGTCGCGCCAGACGCCGGTGCTCGGCGCGTTGCTGAGCCTGTCGGTCGCCATGAGCGCGCCCCTCGCGACAGCCCAGTCGGAACCGACGCCGGCCGCCGAAGCCGAAACGACGGTCGAAAGATCTCAAGAACAAATTCTGGCCGACGCATTCGACGGCCTGAAGTCGACAGACGAAGCGATCTGGCGGAAAGCCGAACAGGATATTGAGAAGAGCTGGTCGCGCTCAGGGTCGGACAGCATGGACCTGCTGCTCAAGCGCGGCCGCGAGGCGATGACGCGCGAAGAAACCGACAAGGCGATAAAGCACTTCACGGATCTTGTCCGCCTGGCGCCCGACTTTGCAGAGGGTTGGAACGCGAGAGCAACGGCGCATTTCCTAAAGGGCGATCTTGGCGCATCTCTGGCGGACATCGCCGAACCGCTCGCGCTCGAGCCTCGGCATTTCGGCGCGCTCACCGGTCTGGGGACGATTCTTGAACGGCTCGGCGACCAGGAAAACGCAATCGCTGCGTTCCGCGACGCGCTCGAGCTGCACCCCCATCTCGAAGGGCCGCGGGAAGCAATAGAGAGACTTGCGCCCACCGCCGACGGCAGAGACGCCTAGCGCCGCCACACGTCAGAAGATTTGAGTGCACGGCTTGAAAGCCGCTGAGGAATGCGCAAGTTGCGCGTGAACAGAGGCCTGAGCGTACGCGCTCCGCCAAACCCGTCTGGAGCGTCCATGCCAGCCCGCCACGATCCCGGCGCCGCAGATCGCGCCACGCTCGGCGGCGTGATCCCGGACACGCCTGCAAAGAACGACAACGTCGTCGCTGTGCTCGGCCCAACCAACACGGGTAAAACGCACTACGCCATCGAACGCATGCTCGCGCATCAGACGGGCGTGATCGGTTTTCCGCTGCGTCTTCTCGCGCGCGAAGTGTACGACCGCATTGTCGCCCTGCGTGGCCCGCGCGAAGTCGCGCTGATCACGGGCGAAGAGAAGATCACTCCGCCCCAGGCCCGGTTCTACATCTGCACCGTTGAATCCATGCCGCTCGACTGGGGCGCCGACTTTCTGGCCGTCGACGAGATACAACTCTGCGCCGACCCGGAGCGTGGACATGTGTTCACCCATCGTCTGCTCCACGCGCGCGGCGCCAAGGAGACGCTGTTCCTGGGCTCGCGGACGATGTGGGATCGGATCGAAGCGCTGGTCCCGGGCGCGCGGTTCATGTCACGCGACCGCATGTCGACGCTGGTCCATTCCGGCTCGAAGAAGATCGCGCGCCTGCCGGAGCGGTCGGCGATCGTCGCGTTCTCGGTCGACAACGTCTACGCCATCGCCGAGCTGTTGCGGCGCCAGAAGGGCGGCGCTGCTGTGGTCATGGGAGCGCTGAGCCCGCGGACCCGAAACGCGCAGGTGGCGCTCTACCAGGACGGCGATGTCGACTATCTCGTCGCAACCGATGCGATCGGCATGGGCCTCAATCTCGACGTGCGCCACGTCGCCTTCGCCGGCTTGCGCAAGTTTGACGGCCGCCGGATGCGAGACTTGCGCCCCAACGAGCTGGCGCAGATCGCCGGGCGCGCGGGACGTCACACCAATGACGGCACGTTCGGCGTCACGGGCGAGGCGCCGCCCTTGGATGAGGACGTCGCCTACGCGATCGAAAACCACCGGTTCGACCCGGTGACGAAACTGCAATGGCGCAATGCTCGGCTTGAGTTCGCCTCAGCCGACAGCTTGATGCGCTCGCTCGAGCGCGAAGCGCCGCATGGCGACCTCACCCGCGCTCGCGACGCGGACGACGTCATCGTGCTGCGTCATCTCGCGCGCGATCCCGACATCGGGGCGATGGCGACCGGGCGCGCCGGCGTGCGGCTGCTCTGGGACGTTTGCCAGGTTCCAGACTTCCGCAAGACCCTCGCAAGCGAACATGCCGCCCTGTTGAACCAGCTTTATCGCTTCATCGCAGGCGGCGACGGCGTTATCCCGAACGAGTGGATGACGACGCAGTGTCAGCGGTTGGATCGAGAAGACGGCGACATTGATGCGCTGTCGAAGCGGTTGGCGTATATACGCACGTGGACTTATGTGGCGAACCGCAGCAATTGGGTTGACGATCCGGGCTATTGGCGCGATCGGACCCGCGAGATTGAAGATAGAGTTTCGGACGCGCTGCATGCGCGCCTGACGCAACGCTTCGTGGACCGACGCACCAGCGTGCTGATGCGTCGCCTGAAGCAGAAGGAGAGCCTGGTGGCCGAGATCGACGATACAGGATCAGTCAGCGTCGAGGGGGAGTTCGTTGGCCGGTTGGAAGGCTTCCGCTTTCAGCCAGATCCCAACGCCGCCGGCGCAGAGGTCAGAACCCTGCAGACCGCCAGCGCGCAAGCGCTGCAGTCGGAACTCAGTCGCCGGGTCGAGAAATTCTACACGTCCCCCGACACCGAAATCGACGTCACCGAACAGGGCGGATTGATGTGGGGCGATGCGGCCGTTGGCCGTCTGGAGCCGTCAGACGACCCGCTCAGCCCCAAAGCGCTCGCCTTCGCGGACGAAATGCTGGACGCGCCGCTTCAAGAGAAGATCGCACGCCGGCTCCAATTCTGGATCGACAGCAAAATCAAGTCAGCGTTCGAGCCGCTGTTGAAGCTGAAGAACGATGAAGCGGTGACCGGTCTCGCACGCGGCGTCGCGTTTCAATTGGTTGAAAACTTTGGCGTCATCCCGCGCCAGCATATCGCCGGCGACATCAAAGCGCTCGACCAGGACGCGCGAGGTTTGCTGCGCAAGAATGGCGTTCGGTTTGGGCAGTACTCGATCTTCATGCCGCTTTTGCTCAAACCCGCGCCGACGCGGTTTCGCCTGCTGCTTTGGGGGTTGCGCGGAAAGCTCGACATCATCCCAAGCCCACCGCCGCCAGGGCATGTGACGATCCCAACGGATGCGGAGGCGCCTGACGGATATGATGCCATGGCCGGGTATCGCAACTGTGGCCCCAGAGCCGTACGCATCGACATGCTGGAGCGTCTGGCCGATATGATCCGCCCAATGGACGTGCGCGGCGGCTTCGAGGCGACGCCGGACATGCTGTCGATCACAGGCGCAACGCTTGAGCAGTTTTCCGAGTTGATGGAAGGTCTTGGCTTCAGCGCCGAAAAAGGAGAGCGGCCGAAAGCGGCCAAGCCGCCTCGCGAACCATCGAAGCCAGAGGCCGAGACGGCCGACCAGGATCCGGACGTTGAAACGCCCGTGTCAGCCGAAGCGGCGACCGAAGGAGGCGATCCGTCAGCGCCCAAACCGGATCCCGAGCCCGAGACATCCCCCGCCGAGCCAGGACAAGGCGGCTCAAGCGAAAGCGAGAGAACCATCGACCCCTCGCCAGAGCCGGCGCCGGCCCCTGCGCATGTGCCAGACGCCAACCCATACGAGCCAGGCACGCACGAGCCAGGCACGCACGAGGCCGGCACACATGAAGCCGGCGCGCACGAAGCCGGAGAGGAAAAAGCCCAGCCGCCCGCAGCTGCGGATGCCGCCGAAACCACTGAAGCGGCGCAGGCGCTTGAGGTCGAGACGTACTATACGTTCCGGCTCACCGCGCGCGGGCGCCGCGCCAAAGGCGAAACCCGCGATGAACGTCAAGGCGCGCGGGGGCGTGCGGCTGGCGAAGACCAAAACGGCGGCCGTCACAAGCACGGCAAAGGTCGCCCCCAAGGCGACAGGCGCGGCGGCAAACCATCCGGAAAGGGAAAGCCGGGCAAAGGCGGGCCAGGCAAAGGCGGCGCAGGCCAAAAACCGCGCGAGTTTTCCGCAGCGCCCAAGCGCGAAAAGCGCGCCGACCCCGACTCGCCTTTCGCGGTGCTTCAACAGCTTAAAGAGAAATCGTGAGCGAAGTCGCCGCGCGGATACGACTGGACAAATGGCTCTGGCACGCTCGCTTCTACAAGACGCGCAGCCTGGCCGCGCAGACGGTGGCCCGAGGCGCCATCCGCGTGAACTCAGAAAGAACGAACAAGGCGGCTTACGGGCTCAAGGTCGGGGATGTGCTCACTTTCGCTCTGAACGGTCGCGTACGCGTCATAGAAGTGACGGCTCTGAGCAGTCGTAGAGGCCCAGCGAGCGAAGCTCAGGGACTTTACATAGAATTGACCAACACTTCGCCGTCAGACCGCGCCTCTCGGCCGCACCGTGCTTGATGCGCCAGAGAGAGATCCCTACAAACTCCGCGAAGAACCTGCATTTTTCAAACATGCAAACTCCGAGAGACTGACCCCATGACCTACGTCGTCACCGACAACTGCGTGCGCTGCAAGTATACGGACTGCGTTGAGGTCTGTCCTGTCGACTGCTTCTACGAGGGCGAGAACATGCTCGTCATCCACCCCGACGAGTGCATCGATTGCGGGGTCTGCGAGCCGGAATGTCCAGCTGACGCAATCCGCCCGGATACCGAGCCTGGCCTCGAAAAATGGCTCGATGTGAACCGCAAGTACTCGGAAAGCTGGCCTGTCATCACGACGAAACGCGACCCGTTGCCGGAGGCTGAGGAATATGACGGCACGCCGGGCAAATTCGAGCAGTTCTTTTCCGAGGAGCCGGGCAAAGGCGACTGAGACCGCCGTTCGGGCCGTCCGGCCGACTTGGGATCCGCAGACGCATTTCGTCGCCCAATCTTTTCGCATACCGGGCTGAAGCGCTTCGCGAGCGGGCAGATTCGCTGAAAACAGCGTCATTTGCGCGTAGTGGTGGAAATACGTCACAGAATCTGTTATATCTTCGTTACACGCGGGAACTGGGCCGGAGGGCCCCCTTATTGCCGACAGCTAAGCGGTTGCCAGAATTCAGGTGTCGTCGCCTGTCGGACTGTAGATCGGGGAGAACACTCCGGACGTCTTCACGGAGCCGATGAATTGCGGTCAACGTCCGCGCGCAAGTCGCGCGGCGGTTTTTTTTGACCGCTCTCGCCGGCCGCCGAAAGACGTCTCGAAACCAGATCCGCATCGGGGAAAATGAAGGAACGGATGATCCGCAGATGAAGAAAAAGACTAAGACCCCTAAGCGCGCAGAGTTCAGAGCCGATGATTTCGTCGTTTATCCGGCTCACGGCGTCGGCCAGATCGTGTCGATCGAAGAGCGCGAGATCGCCGGGGTAAAACTCGAGATGTTCGTCATCTCCTTTGAAAAGGACAAGATGACCCTGCGGGTTCCGACGACCAAGATCACCAGCACGGGTATGCGCAGCCTGTCCTCGCCGGACATCGTCGGCAAGGCCATGGACACGTTGAAGGGCCGTGCGCGCGTGAAGCGCGCGATGTGGTCGCGTCGCGCCATGGAATATGAGCAGAAGATCAATTCCGGCGATCTGATCTCGATTGCGGAGGTCGTCCGGGACCTGTTCCGCGCCGAGGATCAGCCAGAGCAGTCCTATTCCGAACGCCAGCTGTTTGAAGCGGCTTTCGAACGTCTCACGCGCGAGCTGGCGGCTGTTGAAAAAATCGACGAAGACGCTGCTGCGAAACGCGTTGAGAAGGTCCTGGTTAAACGCGCCGCTTAAGAAGCGACATCCCTCGCAAACACCTCCAACCCGCGCTGTCCGGCGCGGGTTTTTTGCGTTCCCTGCGGGGGTTAAGCGATGGTTAGCACCGCAAGCACGGCGACCTCGGCGGCTTGTTGACCCGCGCCCATGACATCGCCGGTGTGCCCTCCGATCTTGGAGTCGGCCAGCCGCGCCACCAGGATCACGGCGGCGGCGGCGGCGAGAGGCGCCAGTAAGATGCTCCATCCGGTCGGCAGCGTCGCCAGCAACGCGATTGCGAGCGCGACGAGCAGCACGGATGTCGAAACCTCGCCCGCCCCGGCGCCGAGCCCGTCCGGTCTCGCCGGCGGCAGCGACCACATCAACGCCACCATCGCCGCACGCGACAGCGCGCCGGCTGCGACAAGGGCGGCAATTGCTTCCCATGGGCTGAAGCTCGCAACGGCGCTCCAACGCGCAAGGAGAATGACAACAAGCGCCGACGCGCCGAAGGCGCCGATCCGGCTGTCGCGCATGATCTCGAGCGTTCGCGTCTTCTCAACGCCAGCGCCGAAACCGTCCGCCGTGTCTGCGAGCCCGTCTTCGTGCAATGCGCCAGTCAGGAGGAGCGATATCGCGATCGCAGCCCCTGCGGCGACCCCAGCGGCGACGCCAATGCCGGACAGGGCCGCGAAGACCAGTCCGGCGGCAAGGCCAAGGCCGGCGCCGATCAGAGGATACGCCCAGGACGCCTGCGCGCCGCGCGCGCCCGCGGCCGCATGGTCCACCTTCACCGGCAACCGCGTCAGCAGCGACGCCGCAACCAGGACGTCTCCGGGGCGAAACTTGTCGAGAAGCTGGCTGCGATCTGTCCAATCCATTGC